>CESC01048239.1_pt1 | contig 127079 bp, 77 predicted proteins | sample 531131 | NCBI WGS metagenome assembly CESC01 (sample SAMEA2621295, study PRJEB7988) | marine metagenome | biome: marine biome (ENVO:00000447); feature: mesopelagic zone (ENVO:00000213); material: "saline water (ENVO:00002010), including plankton (ENVO:xxxxxxxx)" | depth 800 m
ATTCGTTTTCTTTGGACAAGCAAAGAAAATGAATGAACATTATTAAATATATAACTTATCAAACTGACGTTAGGAAGTTAACGCAGTCAAATACAATTTTAAAAGCCACTATCGACCATCGGTAGATAAGGGATCTGCTATACGATTGTGATCTCTCCTAGCGTCGAGATGACTGAGGGCTTGCATTACCTAAAGCTTTCCATTCCCTGTAGATTTAAATCCTAAGTGTATTCCATAAAAAATCAATACATTTAAAGATAGAAGTCAACTATCTTATGAAATTTTTAAAAGCCACAGGACTATTACTCCTCATTTTATTTACTGCCTGCAACACTAAAAACACTGAAGAAAACGAATGGATCACCCTCTTTAACGGTACCAACCTCAACGGGTGGACGCCTAAGTTTTACCATCACGAAGTGGGCGAGAATTATGCCGACACCTTTAGGGTTGAAGACAGTAGTATTGTGGTAGCCTATGATAACTACGATACCTTTGATGAAACCTACGGCCATTTGTTTTACGACGAAGCTTTTGCCTCTTTTCATTTAAAATTCAAATATAGGTTTACCGAAGAGTGGATGGAAGATGCACCAAGTTATACCTACCGGAATAGCGGTGTGATGTTTCACTCGCAAGCCCCGGAAACCATTTTAAAAGAACAGGACTGGCCGCTATCTGTAGAATACCAAATGCTGGCGGAAGCCGAACCCGGCAAACCAAGACCTACAGGAAATATGTGTTCGCCCGGTACCGATGTATACTACAACGGAAAAAAATCAAACGAGCATTGTATCAATTCGTCTTCCCCCACCTTCCCCTGGAATGTCTGGGTAGAAGCCGATCTGATCGTTTATCAGGACTCTTTAGTCATTCATAAAGTAAACGGAAAAGAAGTGCTTCGGTATACCGATACACAACTAGGGGGCGATGTAGCCAATGGCTATAACCCCAAACTTAAAGTAGACGGTAAGGCCTTAAAAAGTGGATACATCGGGTTACAGGCCGAAGGACAAGGTGTGATCTTTAAAGACCTCAAGCTTAAAAAATTATAATGCAACCTCTTGAGACTAGTTAGTGAGTAATGAAGCCGTGGTCGCTATCTGTAAACTACCTGAAGGCAAGTCTGTCTGCCGACTAAGGCAGGCCTCAGCGTATTCAACCCTTTGGTGGAACCAAAAAAAAAGCTCCCGTTGCCGGGAGCTTTTCGTTTTTCATTCAACTAATGAACTCAAAATTAGTTGAGTAATGCACGAAGCGCTTTTGCAGCTTCTGCAGGATCTTCTGCACCGTAGATCGCTCCACCTGCAACCGCTACCACAGCTCCAGAATCTTTTACAGCTTTGATGCTGTCAAGGTTTACACCTCCAGCGATAGATACCGGTACTCCGGCACGTTTTGCCTCGTCGATCAATACTTGAATCGAGTAGCCTTCTTCTGCCTGCTCGTCAAGACCTGCGTGTAGTTCCACAAATTCTACACCCAGTTCGGTTACTTCCTGTGCACGTTTTACACGATCTGCAACACCAATCGTATCAACCACCACACCTTTACCGTGTGCATTAGCCGCTTTTACCGCTCCTGCGATCGTGCTGTTTCCTGTAGATCCTAAGATGGTGATGTAATCAGCTCCGGCAGAAAAAGCCATATCTGCTTCCAACTCACCCGCATCTGCAGTTTTAAAATCTGCAAATACTTTTTTGTCAGGAAATGCATTCTTGATCGCTGTAATTGCAGCCAATCCTTCACTTTTAATAAGTGGAGTTCCTAACTCGATGATGTCTACATAAGGAGCCACTTTAGTCGCCAATGCAAGGGCATCTTCGGTTTTTAATAAATCAATTGCTACTTGTAACTTAGCCATAGTATCTTGTTTTTAGTATATTAATAGTTATTCTTGTTCTTATTCTAAATTTGCGTGTCGCTGCCAAAGTTGGTCGGCAGTCTTTCCTCCTTTATTCCAAAGCAGTTGTACCAGTGCGTCTCCGTAGATCAGCAGGGCCTGCTCAAATAAACTGCCGGCATATTGCTGTGAAACATCGGCCTCCTGTTTATTTTTTTGTGCCGCCGGAAGCACGACTACAGCATCTGCGAGGTCGGCTAAAAGTGATTCCATATTGGTGGTAAAGCAAAGCACTGCAGCACCTTCGCGTTTTGCTGTTTTTGCTGCATTAACGATACTGGTGGTACTCCCACTTCCCGAACCTGCAAGCAGTACATCGCCTTTGGTAATCGCCGGCGCAGTGGTCTCTCCCACGATATGCACGTCAAAACCTAAATGCATCAAACGCATACCAAGCGCTTGCATCATAAATCCGCTGCGGCCCATTCCCATCAAAAAAATACGCTGCGCACGTTCTAAAGGAGCGATAAGTCCCGCGAGTTGCTCAAAAGCAACGCCTTGTCGCAGGTGCTCGTGTTCTCTGTAAATCAGCGCGGTTGCATCTGCTAATGCAGCCTCGCTGCTCATCGTTTCAGGGGTTTGCATAATTGCGTGTTTTAATTAGGAAACAAAAGTACTGTGAAGTTCGACGGACTTGATACACAATTCGGCAGATGTGTTGTACAATTTGCGCACCTACTAAAAATTACGTGTGTAATGTGCTATTTTTGTGGTACATTTTAGAAATTAGCAGGTTTTCACCCCATTACCCGTTGATTGTGAACCCCCTATAAAAAACGCTTTTATGCTTAGTGATAAAGTCTTGTATATACGTGATCTTGCCGACTGCCCACCTTCTTATCTGGATGACCCGGGGAGGCGTGAGTTTTTTGAGATCGTCTGGCTTAAGAATGAAGAAGCTTTACACACCCCACAACACGATTTTCAAACCTTAAGAGGCCATTGGATCTACCTCATACCGCCGTACCGAGTGCATCAATTGAATAAAGCCGGAAAACAAGGCGTGTTGATCTCTTTTAAACAGGAATTGCTCGAAGATGACCTCAAAGAATTTTTACTGGATGTGTTCCGCATCTTTAACCTTCAGGGAGAGTTCTCGTGCTTGCAGGTGAGTGAAGCACATGCGGAAAGCCTTTCGGCGGTGTATCAATTGATGTATGCCGAGTATGATCAGGATTCAGTAAATCTTATTATGCTGAAGGCCTTGCTGAAAGTCTTACTGCTGAAGCTTATCGAATTGAAAGAACAGCATTTTACCCTTCAAGACCTTAATGAAAAACGCGTGTACGAATTTATGATGCTGCTCGAAAAAAATTACCTCGAGGAACGTGCTGCCTCTTTTTATGCCGGAAAGATGGGATTGAGCGCCAAGCGCCTCAATCAGATCTTAAAAGAAAAACTAGACAAAACGGTGGTACAACTCATTCACGATCGCCTCATTCTTGAAGCGAAGCGGCAGATGATTCACAGCGAGCATACCATTAAAGAAATAGGCTTTAATTTACAGTTTAAAGACCGAAGTTATTTTAGCAGGTTTTTTAAAACCCATACCGGTCAAACCGCACAGGAATTTCAAAATCAGGCACGGCGTTATGTGCTTAAACACGACAATACGCTCTATGCTGACTAAAATGAAATATCCCACTGCAGCCTGAAACGCAGCTCGTTCTCAAGGGTATTGTCGGCATTTTCATAATCAAAGCTAGACACCTCTGCCGTGAGCTTATTGCGATGCCCGTTAAAGAACCAATTGAAGGCCAGTGAAACCTCATCGAGAGTGATGGGTTGGTCTATATCCGGGTTAAAATTGGCGTAGCGCGCTGCGACCTCCAGTTGTTTTGGCCACCAAGATATCGCCTGATGTGCAAAATAACCCGCTTGGGCATAATACCCACGCAACTGTGTGCGCCCGCCATTCAGCTTATCGAGGATCTCTTTGTGATGCACCTCAGACTGCCAGCTAAAACCTTTATAGACAAAAGCGGTTTCAATATTGCCTTGATTGATGCGGTACTGCCCGGGCTCCTGTTGTTCAAAATCGGTTAAAAAACCACCTCCTGAAGAAGAAAATCGTGTAAACGGACTGCGATTGGTTACCGCAGAAAAGGCGATCAAGGCTTCCGGTTTTTGATGAATTTCCAGATCGCTGGTTCCTCCAAAGCCCAGAACATCTCCAAGTAGATTCCATTGTAGGCGCCCAAAATACATCAGGTTTTTGTCGTCATTGTCTGTAGCTGCTCTCCCCGATCCGGTGAGTACGGCTGCCCAGTAGCTGAAATCAGCTGCTCCGCGACCTTCTAATCTTCCGTAGAGTTCAATACCCTGTTGGCGATCTACGGTAAAACTTCGGTTAAGAATAGAACGATCTACCAGTTGCTGTGCTCCACTGCTTATACGACGCTCTCGGGTGTATTCGATCTTCCACTGGCCTATCTTGATGTTAAGCCATTTAAAACGCTCGATCATCACTCTAAAATCGAGCAAATTGCCACGCCCCAACTCGTACTCCCAATAGTACTTTAGCCAAGGCTTATACGCGTGTCCGCCTACTTTGAGACGCGCCCGATTGATCTTGAATACCGAGTTTTCACCGTCATTAAAATCGTTAAAGGTCACCGGATCGTTATCACTCGGAGTCGCAAACCGAAACTGTAACCTGCTTTGAATATGTAAACTGAAGGCATTGTCGGGTGCTGTAAAATAAATGCCTTTTCCTCCATAATTGATATCCCATTTGGAGATCGAATCGTTCTGAAATTCTTGAGCGTAGGAAGTTGTCTCAAAAAAGAGAAGCGTGAGTCCAAAACAAACTAAGAAGCGTGTAAAACGCGTGCACATAATCATAAACCTTAGGCACGCAAAAGTAAAATTATCCTTTCACTTAACCGCTTAGAAACCTTAAAGAAACTTTAGCTTAACACTACACTCAGTGCATTTAAGGCTAGGCAGCTGTGGGTTTGAAGATCTTTTTACCACCCATAATAATTAAAAGCACCACAAAACCAACGACCAAGCCCAAGAGCAGGTCGGCCAACATCCCCGGCCACGAGTGAAACAAGTCGTGTACGAAATGTAAGTTGTGTCTAAAGATTCCGCCGGAAACTAACAGCAAAGCGATAGTCCCAATGATAGAAAGTCCTTTGATCACTTTAGGTAGTGCATTTACCAGAAAGATTCCCACTTTATCAGAAAAGCTATCGTCTTCCTCATTCAGGTTGATGAGTTTCGCACCAAATTCATCCATACGCACAATGAGCGCGACAATGCCGTAAACACCCACTGTAGCGACCAAAGCAATGATCGAAACCACAATGATCTGATTCACGAGCGCTTCGCCCGTTACCGTACCCAAAGCAATGATGATGATCTCTACCGAAAGAATAAAATCGGTTAAAATTGCCGACTTGACTTTTTCTTTTTCATAAGCAAGCAGTTCTTCTTCGCTGCGATCCTGTAAGGCAGGCTTTTCGTCGTGGTGTGCGTGTGGCACAAAAAACTCATAGATCTTTTCGGCTCCTTCATAGGCGAGATACAAGCCACCGATGATCAAAATAATCGTGATGGCTATGGGGACAAAAGCACTCAACAAAAAAGCTATGGGCAAAATGATGATCTTATTGAGCAACGAACCCTTGGTAATTTTCCACAGCACCGGGATTTCCCGATCAGACATAAAACCGGAAGCTTTCTCAGCATTCACAGCAAGGTCATCGCCAAGAATACCAGCGGTTTTCTTTCCGGCAACTTTTGCCATTACCGAAACATCATCCATCAAGGTTGCAATATCATCTAGGAGTGCAAAAAATCCTGAAGCCATAGTGTAGTATAGGTTAGTTGTTTGCAGCAAGATAAGTTGCCGTATTTTAAAAACGCATTAAAAGTTTTATAATTTCTTTCAGACCTATACGTTAACTAGATGTACCAACGTTATAGACGCGTCGTCGTTCCTTAAGTTTTAAAACTTTACCATTCTGTTAAACCTTTTGCCTTTAGGTATTTCCTACTTTTAAAGGCCGTAATCTGAAGTGGAAGCTTCAGCTGTACGTGTAGTGAACCCCGAATTATGAAACATCTTGAATATTATGTGATCTGCGGTGCCCTTCTATTTTCGGTAGGCTTATCGTATGCATTTTATAAAAAATCGATTGCCGAAGAACGTCAGATTCTTGAAGAAGCAACCTATAATCTGGTAAACACCTGGGAACTTCCTGAACTGCTCAATGAAGTGAGTGGGATCGCCTGGGTTAATGACAGTACGATCGCCTGCATACAAGATGAGGAAGGTGCTATTTATCATTTCAATTTAAATACGGGTGAGATCTCTTACGATACTGTTTTTTCTGAAAACGCAGATTATGAAGCTTTGGCACTTGATCAGGAAAACGCTTATGTGATGCGTAGTGACGGTCGCATTTTTGAAGTTTTAGATTATGTGGGCGATAATCAAACGGTGCAACATTTTGACACAGCTTTTGATGAAGATAATAATATGGAATCGCTCACGCTAGATCCCAAATCCCGAGAGCTGATCACTGTGGCCAAAGATGAAGGACTTGAGGAGAAAGATTTAAAAGGGCTCTACCGCATCGATATTGGAACCCGAAAGCAGGAAGAGCAGCCGTTTATGACCATCAATATGAAAGACAAAGCCTTTGAGGCTTTTCAAAAAAAAGATGCTGAGAAGACGTTCAATCCGTCTGATCTTGCGATTCATCCTAAAACAGGGGATTATTATATCGTAGACGGAAAGAAACCTAAATTGCTTATTTTGAGCGCTACGGGTAAAGTAAAGGCCGTACACGAACTCAACCCTTTTCATTTTGCGCAACCCGAAAGCATTACCTTTAGTCCACAAGGCACTTTATATATTGCCAACGAAGCCGCTACAGGAGTCGCAACCTTACATGAGGTTACTTTAAAAGAACCAAAAGCAAACTCAAATTAACCTGATCTTGCGTGCTTTAAAATTCAGTGCAAATTACTTCCTGTATTTTATGCACTTGCAGCGCCCGAAAACTACCATAAGGCAAGCCTTTCTACCGACAAATGCAGGCCTAGGAGGCATTGGTTGAAAACGAATTTTCAATTTCGAGGTAAGCCTCAGCGTATTAAACCCTGTGGCGGCGCCCATAAAAAAGCCGCAACTTTGTATATGTTGCGGCTTTAGTTTTTAAGCGATGATCGAGATCTAGCTCGTTTAATTGGTTTTGAATTACAATGCGTAGGTTCCGGCAATATCAAAACGGATAGCGATCGCGTCTTTAATTGTAATGAGACCAAAAAGCTTTTTAGGAAGTTCAAGCTCAAAATCGGTGATATTGAGGTTTAATATTCCTTTTAAATGCTGTTGTTCTTCTTTACACCAGGTCACCGGAATGGTATAGGTATTTTGCTGTCCTGCAATATTTATGGTTATGGTGGCTTGCTGTCCTGCTTCGGTAAGCTCAACTTGCTTAAAGTTCAAGATGATATGCGGATACTCGTCAGCCTTAAGCATTTTGCGAAAGTCTTTATTGATCGCCTTTCCGCCGCAGTCAAATCCGTCAATATCCAGTTTGAGCTCAGCATCCTTGAGCAAGATCACCTGTTCTTTTTTATAAAACTTCAGCGTTTGTTCTGCCTGAAAATATTCAGGTTCGTAGGTACAGGAAAAACCGGTCACATTGGTTTTCCCGGAAACCTCAAGGCTGCTGTTTTGCATACCGCTGATCTGCAGGCTGCGGTAGTGCGTTTGCCCAAGTATTACAGATGCATTAAGTACTAAAAAAAGAGTCATTAAAACCTTCATCTCCAAAAATTTTATAGTGCCGGTAGCTTTAAGCTACCGGCACTATTTTAAGAATTACAAATTAGAAACTGATTGCAGCTTCAAGCATAAAGCCGTCAAACTGCCCTTCGCTATGAATATCGGTCACGGGATAGTCGTTGTAATTTTGAACCACATATTCAGCTTTCATCAAGATGTTTTTGGTCATAAACCATCCTGCTGCCAGTTGAAAACGGTCTGCAGAAACATCGGTGCCTCCCATTAACGTACCGCTCACATAGTTGTAACGACCGCCTAAGTAGATTTTTTCTTTAGGTCCAAATCTGTAGATCAACTCTCCAGAGTACTGGTCCCAGCTACGGCTTTCACTTTCTGCAGCAGCTTTACCACTTGCGTGCTCATAAATCCCGAAGAATTCTAAGCCTTTATACTTGAAGAACGGGTTGATCATAACTGAAGTAAGTTCGTTACGTAAATTAGGATTGATACGTCCTGCTCTAAAGCCATCTCCATTACCGTCTACGTCGATCATCACATTGTAATAACGTGATCCTGAACGGTCACCGCTGTAGAGGTAAGCGCTTCCGGTTTGATTGGTGTGATACACAGAACCGGTTAAACGCAATCTGAAATCTTCATTCAACTGACTGTCATAACCCAATTTTGCAATGAATGATGGGCTTGTAGTCTCTGGGTTGGTTACCGCCTGATTCAACTTACCATTTGTTAAGCTCAACATTCCTAACCAGCCTTTGTTGAAATAGTATACTTCTGCTCCTACTTCGGTAGTGAAGCTATCCATTAGATAATTCCCAACAAAAGGATTGTAAAGTGCCATTGCATTATCGGTACGTCTAAAGTGTGCGTCACCATAGTTGTTTTCCATATGACCAATTTTAATACGCAGGTGGTTCATCAAATCTTCCATAAAGCCTTCCTGAATAAAGTCTAGCTTATCGATCTGGAAATACCCACCTTTTACATAGGTTTCGGTATGATGCTGAGAAGACAAATAAGTTCTCAAGTGCATGCGCACCCCATCATAAAGTACTACATCAAGATCCAGGTTTGCAGTTGCAAGGTTAAAATTGCTACCTATATCCTGTAAAACAGGAGTTGAAGGATCATTAGAGTTCTCGTGATCTAAGGCCTGAAACTGTAAGGTTGAAGCACCTCCCAAACGTACTTGTAGTCCGTTAAAGGTAGTTGCTGTATCCTTAGGAGCCTCAAAGTCTGAAACGCCACGTTGATCAGGTAAACGATAGTTGTCTAAGTCACGCTGACTTTGCGCGTGCATGCTCATCCCAAAAAGAGCAAAAAGAAGGATTGCGAAATATGTTATTTTAGTTTTCATAACTGACAGGTATTATAGGGTTTGATTAATAAAGGTTGTTTCAAAAGTTATTTTTACAGTGTCTCCGGTAGTAATGGTACCAAAGAGTGCTGTAGGAGGTTCAATGTTATATGCAGTCATTTGCAAATCGTGAGCGCCTGTTAGGCTTACACTTTGTTTTTCGACCTGCATTTCAAAAGGTATGGTCACCGTTTGGGTGGTTCCTGCAATGCTTAAACTTCCTGAGGTTTTTACCGTATAGGTTGATGCTGAAGTCTGTTGCACATCCAATACTTTTTTTAAGGTGTAAGTCAAGTACTTGTGCTCATCGGTATCCAGCGCCTTGAAGGTATTTTTGTCCATTGCACGTTTACCGCTCTTAAGACTTTCTGCTTCAATTTTAAGGCTGAGCTTTTTAAACGTGATCGATTCACCGTTTTGCTCCACCTCAAGAGTGCCGCGTAGGGCTTCGACATCAATCTCCCAATCGTGTAGATTAGAAGTGCCCTCTACCTTCATAGTAGATTGCGAATTATCTAGTGTAAATGTTTGTGCTAATCCTTGCTGAAGGCTAAATCCCAAGAAGAACAAGCCGAATAAAATGCTGTACGTGGTATAGGTTTTCATAGTTGTTGTTTTTAATTATACAGCAAAGGTCAACAAGTAAGCTGGCGAGAAATATGATAAAAGTCAGCTTTGAGAAATGCGTTCAAAAAAAATGCAACTACAAGGTTTGAGGAGTAAAAAAAATGAAGAATAAAATACCTCAGGAAAAAGTCTAAGGATATAAAAACCTTTTGCGGTGCCATAAAAAAAGCCCTGATCGAAAAACGATCAGGGCTTTTGATTTTTAAGTATGCTGAAAAGTTATTCGGCGTTACCGTACATATTAGATTCGCCACCATCTATCGCGATGGTTTGACCACTAACATATCCATTAGCTTTGCTTAACAAAAAGCCAACTACACTGGCTACATCTTTAGGATCACCTAATGCACGCGTTGGGTTGTTGCTCGCATATTGTGCTTCGGCAGCTTTAGGATCCTCAGGATTCACCTGCTTGAAGGCTTCGGCTACCATTGGCGTAAGAATCGCACCCGGAGCAATAGCATTGGTTAAAATTCCATCTTTACCGTATTCTAGGGCGGCGTTCTTAGTCATTCCGCTTACGGCGTGTTTACTAGCCACATAAGGCATTTGATTGAGTACCCCGCGAATACCTCCTACAGAAGCTACATTTACGATACGACCAAATTTTTGCTTTTGCATCACCGGGATCACATAACGTAAACCATAGTAAACTCCCATAAGGTTAATATCGATCACTTTTTTAAAGATGTCCAGATCGTAATCTACAATAGAAGCTTGTTTCCCTTCGATTCCCGCGTTGTTATAGAGTCCGTCTATTCGACCAAACTTCTCTACGGTCTTATCTACATAGTTCTTTACTTGCTCCTCGCTCGACACATCTGCTTTAACCGATAAGAGGGCTACTTCAGGATTGATCTCTTTGAGTTTCTGTTCAGCGTCTTTTAAGGCGTCTTCATTATAATCAACCAGTACGAGTTTTGCACCTTCTTTAGCAAGCAGTTCTGCAGTTGCTAACCCCAGTCCCATTGCGGCACCGGTTATGATAATCACTTGATCTTTCATTGTGTTCGGATTTTATTGTTGTATATACAACAAAGTTAACCCGCACTAAAAAATCAATACGTTAAAGCCATCATAAGGTTTTAATGACTATAAGCCTGTTGACATTAAGAAATCGTTACCGGAAGCATAATAAGGGTTTCTACTTTGCCTGCTTCATCTTTGACGTAATCTAATTTCAATTTATAGTTTACTTGGCGCTCTTCGGCATAATACATTCCCGTCTGCGCATCAAAACCGCCATAATCGGTATATGCCAAACTCACAATACGGTCTGTGTCTACAGCGTCTAGCTGTTGTAATTCTGTTTCGCTCAATCTATAGCGTTTGAGAATTTGGTTCAAACTGCGAGAAAAATGATTTTTTGGTGAAGTTTTCATAGCTTTCGTTTTTCTCAAAATTATTATGGGTAATACAGATAAAATGTTAGTAAAATCTTATTTCACAATTAATTAAGACCTAAGCGCTTATCGCCTACTGGCACTACCTTAACTCAAAGCGTTGAATTTGCTTTCAGCTTAACTATTTAAAAGATCAATAACCTTTACAAGCACAGTTCTAAACTCTTGATTATTAATATTAACTATATCTCTTGATAAATGAGGGCTTGTGCTATTACAATGAATAATTACAGCGCCATACGCTGACGGAATCTCTTAAGACTTATTTAAAACAGTGTTATAGAGGGTTAAAAAAGAAAAGGCATTAACATATTTGGCATAATTTGAGCCTTACTAATTTGATTTACCTCTATGAACAAGAAATACGCGTCTTTACGCCTTTCGCTTTATTCGTTTTTCGCACTTGGTTTATGGGCTTTAGTTTCCTCAGGAATGTATGCGCAGGAAACAGATGCAGCCATCGAACAAACCTTTTATTTTACGGGAAACACAGGAGATGCTCCCAACGCTTCTACCACAGGAGTTCTGGAAGCCATCACCACGATGTCTCAACAAGATGCCAATGCCACCTTTGTTGCTATCGGGAACATCACAAAAAAAGGCTATCCGCCTAAAAAGAAAGACCGCAAAGCGGTAGAAGCCTTTCTGCAACAGGAAATCATGCAACCCTTGAAAGCTTTTAATGGTAACGTGATCTTGATGCCTGGAAAAAATGAATGGAATAAAAACGGACACGAGAATCTTGACGATCTCGAATCCTTTATTCAAGATAACAGTGACATCGAGTTTTGGCCAAATGACGGTTGTCCAAGAGAGATCGAGAATCTCGATATGGATAATGTAGAGTTGCTAATGATCGATTCGCAATGGTTTCTTGAAGACTGGGATGATCATTTATACCTCAACAATAAATGTGAACTCAAAACACGCGATGATTTCTTTGCCAAGTTTAAAGATGACCTCAAAGATGAACAGAACAAAACAGTCATTGTTGCCGTACATCATTCAGTACTTACGCTTTCTCAAAAGAATTTTATAGAAAAGATAGGTGGGCTTAGTGTTGAAGATTATTACAGCACCCTGCGTCAAAACTATGCAGGAACGCTGGAAACATTAGCGAGTCAGTTTCCTGATGTGATTTTTGTTTCGGCTAGTGACCGCAACTTACAATATGTCTTTGACGACGGAATCCCACAAATCATAAGTGGTGCTGCAGCTTCAAAGCTAGATGGAGTGCGCAAAGCGGACGACGGTCAGTTTGCTGCAAAATCTCACGGTTTTGCAAAGCTTACGGTTTATAAAGATCGAAGCTCTAAAGTGGAGTTCTTTCAAACCGGAAAAGGCGCGCCTCAAAAACTTTTTGAAAAACAAATACGTCGCCAGCAACCTCGGCCCGAGGACATTCCTGCACCAGACATTAGCGGGATGAGCGATACCTATAAGGCTTCGATCTATACTAAAGAAGAAACCGATAAAAGCGGCTTTTACCGTTTTCTGTGGGGTGAACATTACCGCGATGTATTCAGTAAAGAAATTGAAGCACCGGTGCTTGACTTGTCTAAACTTCCGGGTAATGTACACGCTATTTCTGAAGGTGGAGGAAATCAATCCCGCTCGCTGCGTTTGATCGATGATGACGAACATGAATATACCGCTCGTGAACTGCGTAAAAGTGCTGTGCGCTTCATTCAGTCTAAAATCACAGATCACTATGTGCGTGATTTTATGCAAAATACCATTGCCGAAGATATCGTGCAAGACTTTTATACCACAGCGCAACCTTATGCGCCCTTTGCGCTCAATCCTATTTTTGACACCCTGGATATTTATAATGCCGAGCCTAAAATCTACTATATGCCCAAGCAAAAACAACTGGGTATCTTTAACGAAGATTATGGAGATAAACTCTATATGCTTGAAGCGCATGCCGGCGATGAAAATAAATCTTTTGAACGCTTTGGTGACGCCGACGATATCATAAGTACCAAAGACCTATTGGCTGAAGTACGCGACTCGAAAAAACATCAGGTTGACGAAGCCAACTTTTTAAAAGTGCGCTTGATGGATTTTGCCGTAGGCGACTATGATAGACATTATGACCAATGGCGCTGGTCTGCTTACGAGCAGGACAACGGAAATACGCTGTACAAAACCATTCGTCGAGATCGGGATCAGGCCTTTCCTAAATACGACGGACTCATACTTGGATTGCTGAAAGTAGCAATGATCGATTTCCGCTCGATGGAACGCTATGATGAGGATGTTGATAATGTGAAATGGTTGAGCCGTTATGCTTATCCGCTCGATCAGGCTTTTTTAAAGAGCTTGACCTGGGAAGACTGGCAGGAACAAGTACGCTTCATACAAGAAAAGCTTACCGATGAAACCATCGAAACTGCTTTTGCCACCCTACCTGAAGCTGCACAAGACGAAAGCACCGAAAAAATTATAAAGAACTTCAAGATTCGTCGGGACAATTTGATGCCCATTGCGCGTCGCTATTATAAGTATTTGATGCGTCACCAGATTCTTTTGGGAACCGGAGATAAAGACGATTTTGTAATCACCCGACTTCCTAACGGAAAAACCCGCGTGGCGCTTACCACCGAAGATGAGCGTACTTTTGAGCGCACCTACGATAAAGAGGAGACCAAAGAACTCTGGATTTATGGTCTTGATGATGAAGATACGTTTACAGTAACGGGTGAAGGCGATCAGTACATTCCCATTAAAATATTAGGTGGAGAAAATAATGACGTGTATGATTTTCAAAATACACGTGCCGTAAAAGCCTATGACTACAAAAGCAAGAAAAATACATTTGTAAATCCGGGAACTCGCAAATGGCTGGTAGACAGTTATGACATCAACACCTATAATGACGAAAACAGAAAACTGGATGCCTTCTCTACCCTTCCTGCGGTAGGTTACGATCAGGACACCGGATTTTCTGCAGGCTTAAGCGGAACCTACACCACCTATGGTTTGGCAAATAATCCGTTTGCGACACAACAAACCTTGACCGCCAAATATTTTGCAGCGACACACGGGGTAGAGTTAAACTACTCAGGAGAATTTGCTCATGCTTTTTATAAATGGAATTTTGGCCTTGATGCCCGCTACACAACGCCTAATTATGCGATCAATTATTTTGGTACGGGTAATGAAACAACTTACGATGATGATCTTGTAGATCGCGATTTTAATCGGGTACGCATCAGTCAGTGGAGTGTTAACCCTTCATTGATCTATCGAGAAGATCGTATGTCTATACGTTTTGGTCCTACATTCCAGTCGCTCAACGTATCGTATTCCGGAGATGGTGTTACAGGGGACACTGCCATTTTCCTGCCTGGCGATGATGTGTTCAACACTCAGTATTATGCCGGTGCAGAAGCCGCTTTTCAGTATAAAAACAAAAGCGGAGCGATCGCCTTTATTCGAAGAGGATTTCAGTTTGATCTGGTAGCAGGTTATAAAAGTAATATCGATGAGTATGATAATGAGTTTGCTTATGTAAACCCTACGCTTTCTATAGACTACCCGCTGCACCCTAGCGGTATGGCAGTTCTTGCGACCAAAGTGGGTGCAGAAATGAACTTTGGAGATACTTACGAATTTTACCACGCTGCGACCTTGGGCGGAAATAACAGCCTGCGCGGTTTTAGAAATGAGCGTTTTAACGGTAAAACTTCTTTTTACCAAAGCACCGATTTACGTGTAGGTATTGCTGAATTGACCACCAATTTCATTCCGTTGCGATTGGGCGTTTCTGCAGGATTTGACTACGGTCGCATTTGGACTCCGGGAGGAGATTCTGAACAATGGCACAACAGTTACGGGGGTTCGGTTTTCCTAAATGGGTTTAAAGCACTCACTGCCAATCTGGGCTACTACCGCAGTAAAGAAAGTAATCGCGTATTGTTTACGCTAGGATTCAAATTCTAGAAAAAACACACTAATCAACCAAACTTTAAAAAGCCACGCCCTAAAAGCGTGGCTTTTTTATGCGTAGAAAATCCATCGCTAATTTGTGCTGAAGCCATTCGGTTTTAGGGTATCGGAATTTTTCCGTTAATACGGATTTTTTCCTTTTACAACTTCTGGAGATTTACGTACTTTGCAGTTATGAAAGAGGCCAAGTTTGCGATCATTGATGTTGAAACAACCGGTGGCGGGATCAAAGGGAATAAAATAACCGAAATCTGCATCATCGTACTTCAAGAAGGCAAAGAAATCAACCGGTTTGCATCATTGGTAAATCCCGGGCGGGAAATTCCGCTTTACATAGAAAAGCTTACCGGCATCAACGACCGCATGGTTGAAGATGCACCGTATTTTGATGAACTTGCCCCGCAAATTGATGCACTCACCCAAGATTGCATTTTTGTGGCGCACAATGTAGGTTTTGACTACAATGTGGTGCGTGCAGAATTTAAAGAAGCTGGCCTCGATTTTAACCGAAAACGCCTCTGCACAGTGCGACTGGCTAAGAAACTCATTCCGGGATTATTCTCGTACAGTCTTGGAAATCTATGCACCTCGATCAATATCCCACATTACGATCGTCACCGCGCTACAGGAGATACCGAAGCTACGGTTATTTTGTTTCAGCGCTGTCTGGATCTTGATCCTGAGTATGAAGTCATTCAAGGATTCTTAAACCGAAAATCTAAAGAATCCTATTTTCCGCCGCACTTTAAAGCTTCAGATTTTGAAGAACTTCCGCATAAGCCCGGCGTATATTTCTTTAAAGATAAAAACGGAAAACCGCTTTATATTGGTAAGGCGATCGATATTCAAAAACGCGTGCTCTCTCATTTCAGAGAAAAAAGCAACCGCAAATATGAGCTGCTTCAGAACACACACAGCATCGATTATGAGTTAACAGGAAGCGAATTGCTGGCCTTGTTGCGGGAAGCCGAACTTATTCTAAAATACTACCCCAAATACAACAAAGCACAAAAGAACCCTACAAAGCCCTACAAGCTCACCTCCTATCATAATAAATACGGGATCGAGCAATTTGCCTTGCACAAAAACAAAATCGCCCCGGTAAGCTGGATGCAGTTTTATACGCGGGAAGAAGCGATACAGTTTATGGAGGAAGTATGTGAAAAATTTGAATTGTGTCCTAAATATTGTGCGCTGCAACAAGGTGTTGACACCTGCAATCATTACAAGATACACACCTGCAGCGGTGCCTGTAGTGGCGCACTTGGTGTTGCTGCATATAATGCCCGGGTGAGCAAAGCGCTAGATTATATTCACGCCTATGAGCAGTCGTGCTTGCTTGTGGAACAAGGGCGTAATCCCGGAGAAAAGTCTTTTATTTATTTAAAGCAAGGCCGTTTTTCGGGCTATGGTTTTGTGGACGAAAATTCAGATTTTAATCATAACGAAGATTTTGAGCATTATTTAATTCCACAGAAAAGTTCGGCGTATGCAGATCGCATCATCAGACGCTATCTCGCTACCGAAAAGAATATCGTACGCTTACCGCTCACTACTACCGAAAATACAACGCAGGATATTTTTGCTTCCTGGCTTAGTTAGCAGGTTCATTCGGCATTTCGCGATTTGCAAATCTGGAAGCGATGGCGCTTATGATCATAATTTGGGATGCGTGAAAAATCATCAGGGGCAATAAAACCAGACCGAGGCCGGGCATTCCTCCAAATATTATTTTAGAGAATACCGTACCGTGTACCAGAGATTTTTTGGTTCCGCAGAATTGCGCCGTAATTCGATCTTCTATGGAAAAACCAAGCGCTATGGCGATGCGTCCGGTTAACATATAAACCAGAACAAACAAGAAAAGCACTCCAACAACTAAAATTGCTAAATCAAAAAGCGATACTCCGCTGAAAATACCATCATTGAAGGAAGTCGCAAAACTTTTATAAATGATGAGCAGGATGATGCTTTTATCAAAAAGCGTAAGTTTTTTAGTATGTTTCTGTATAAATGCTCCCCAAAACCGCTGCAACAACAAGCCCAAGATCACCGGTGCTAGAATTTGCAACACCAGATTCATATAAATTTCAGTAAAGTCAAAATCGGTTTGCATATCGTCTATAAACAACCCCATCCACAAAGGCGTAATGACAATACCTATGATTCCGGAAATACTTGCGTTAAAGATCGCTGCCGGTATGTTTCCTTTTGCAATAGAAACCATAACTACCGAAGAACTCACTGTAGAAGGCAGCGCGGCAAGAAAAAAGAAAGATAACCATAACAGCTCGTGCTCTGCATTTTGTATTAGCGGACGAAACAAAAGCACCACCAGCGGAAAAACAAGGAAGGTACACGCCTGTACCAGCAGATGTAATTTGTAATTCCCTAAACCTGCTTTCAGTTTTTGCGGACTTAATTTGAGTCCGTATAAAAAGAAGATCAATGCGATTCCTACAGCGCTAATCGTATCTAGTGGAATCGGGCTTGTGGCGATTCCCCACTGAGGGAAAAAATAGGCAACTACAATGGCTACCAGGATCGCAAGCACAAATTTATCAAGCTTTATATTCATTGCGGCAAAGGTAATGCAGTTCTAAGCCGCCACAATACTCCGATTGTACCTTTATTTAGGAACTTCTTTAGATTTTTAAAGAGCGATAAAAACGAAACTTTGAGCGCATAACCGGAATAAAATGATCGAGATTAGTCACTCTGTGTGCATTTCGTCTAAAAAAAAGCAGAAATCTATTCGTATTCAATACTTTTATAAACTTGTTAATTCAAAGAAGAGGTATGCGCTGCTTTTCAAAAAAGACGTTGCGCAAACTTCTTGAAGAAAAAGTAAACTTCCTCAAGGCGAGCCTATCTACCGAAAATGGCAGACTTTGATGGAGTGGTTAGAAATAAATTTTCAATTTAGCAGCAATACATGGGGCAATCCCCTCTTTGGCGCTGCCAAAAATAGTGAGTTGTGGTTGGTGGCTTTTCAATATTCAAGACGCCAACTGTTCACCTAGATTTACAACATAATGAAGCAAAAACGCCCATCTATAAAAGACATCGCAAAAGCGCTTAACGTATCGATCACCACCATTTCTTTTGTTTTAAATGGCAAAGGAGAAGAACGAAAGATCTCTAAAGAGGTTATCAAAAAGATCGAAGACTACGTCGAAGAAGTTAATTACCGTCCTAATCAAGTGGCACAAAGCTTACGTACCGGAAAAAGTAAAATTCTGGTATTTATGGTTGAAGACATCGGAAACCGCTTTTTTGCCAAGATCGCGCGTATTATTGAGGAGATCGCCTATCAAAAAGGCTACAAAGTATTGTTTTGTAGCAATGAGAATAATGATAAACGTTCGCGGGAACTCATACGTGTTTTTCATGAGCGTCAGGTAGATGGTTTTTTAATCATTCCATCTGCGGGTATTAAAAAGGATATAGAGAACCTTATTAAAAGTGATATTCCGGTCGTGCTTGCCGACCGTTATTTTGAAGACCTCGCTACGCATCAGGTGGTGATCAACAATTATGAAGCAGCCAATAAAGCAACCCAACATCTCATAGATAACGGTTTTAAACATCCTGCTTTTATAACTATAGACACGCAACAAAATCAAATGCTTGATCGCGCCAGAGGTTATCGCGATGCTGTTGCTGCTGCAGGATTGCAAAGCAATATTCTTGAACTTCCATTTGAGACGATACAATCTCCTGAAGGAAAACAGCGCATCACAGAACTACTCACCGGAAGTAATAAGATTGATTCGGTGTTCTTTTCAACCAATTACTTAACCCAAACCTCACTCGAAATCATCAAAGACATCGATCCTAAGCTTATTTATGATCTGGGTATTGTAACATTTGATGATAACGAATTCTTTAAAATCAATAATCCTTCTATAACCGCAGTGGCTCAACCGCTACAGGAAATGGGAGAAGAATTGATGCGTATTATGTTTAAATTGTTGAAGGCAAATGGCAAAGAAGAAGTGCCATTGATGCAATCGGTTTTACATGCTGAACTGATCCCTAGAGACTCTTCTAAGAAGAAATAGGCCTAAGTCTCCCGCCACTCCAACATTATCCTGTATTAAATCCATTCAAAATCAGAGAGGCCCTGCTGTTTTTTGAGTGGATTTTTTTGTTTTGATCTGAATTGTACTTCTAATAAGCTTCAGTTTAAACGTAAAGCATTACACAATTCGACATTTTATAGCCAATTTATGTTAATATGCCGTGGTTTATTGAAGTCTTAAACAAGATTGAAGTATTTCAAAATACAAATTAAAAACAATTAAGTATTATTTATAATATTTAAAACCTATCGAAAAAGACAGAATGAGATGATTTGTGCCCTGATTGAAACATATTGTAGCAAATAGACTTTTATTTCGATATTGGTTTACAATTTAAACTTAAATTAACTTTAAGATTACAAATACAAACATTCATATCGATTAACGACTTACATTCAATAATTAAACTTCGCTTAACCTAGCCTCGTCCAAATTCCGTTCTTATAAATGCTAAAACGTTTTACTAGTTTTAGCATTCTTTTAACGGAAACACGAACATTTTAAAAACTCAGATTATTGGATGAAACAATTACTTTCTCTATTTGACAAGTATTCCTTTTCTCCCAAAGTCGGTAAACGGCTCGGAGAATCCAGTAGTAAAATCCTTTTTATGGGATTGCTACTCACCGCCCTACTGTGTACCACACAGTCAATTTATGCCCAACAAGACACTGCGATTACAGTTACTGGTACTGTAACAGATTCACAAGGTGTTCCTTTACCCGGTGTAAACATTAAAGAACAAAATACCACGAACGGTACCTTGACCGATTTTGATGGTAACTACAGCATTACGGTTAGCGATGCTGAAGCTATTTTGATCTATTCCTATGTTGGAATGAAAACCGCAGAAATCCCTGTGAAGGGGGAATCAAGTATTGACGTTCAGATGGCAGACGATGCACAATCTCTGGACGAAGTTGTACTTGTAGGTTATGGTAAACAGAAAAAAATCAGCGTAGTAGGTGCACAATCTACGATCAAAGCCGATGAACTTGAGTTGCCTGTAGCTAATTTGGGAACCATGCTTGCCGGAAGAATCGCAGGTATCACCGGGGTACAACGTTCTGGTCTACCCGGTTATGATGGTGCAGATCTTTGGATACGTGGTATTTCGAGTTTTGGTAATGCTTACCCACTTGTTTTAGTAGATGGAGTTGAGCGTTCTTTAGACAATATCAACCCAAGGGATATCGAATCTTTCTCTATTCTTAAAGATGCCTCTGCTACTGCTGTTTACGGTATTCGTGGAGCCAATGGGGTTATACTTATCGAAACCAAAAAAGGTAAGATTGGTAAACCTCAAGTGAGCTTAGACTATTTTGAAGGGGTTACTAACTTCACCAAAACACCAGAACTGGTAGATGGTGTAACCTATATGAATCTTGCCAATGAAGCCTTAACCACCCGAGGTGATATTCCTAAATATTCGCAAGAATACATAGATGCAACTGCCTCTGGAGAAAACCCACTACTCTATCCTAATGTAAACTGGATGGAAGAAGTTTTTAAAAGCTATGGTCGTAACAGACAAGCTTTGATCAACGTAAACGGAGGAGCGGAAAGCGCCCGTTATTATGTTTCGTTAGGATACTACAATGAAACCGGTTTGTTTCAGACAGATCCTAATGTATCTTATGATTCAGGTACCGGCTTTGAGCGTTTTAATTTCACCTCAAACCTTACTATTGATCTTACCAAAACCACAGACATCAACGTAGGAATTCAAGGATATTTATCTGACGGAAATTATCCGGGAACACCTACTTCTCCGGGCATTACGCTTGAAGACCAAATATTTGGTACAGCTCTAGAAGCACCGCCGGTGGAATATCCTGTACTTTATCCGGGAGGCTTTGTACCTGGAAAAAGTGCTAATGGTGGACTGCGTAACCCGTATGCAGAAGTTGCGCTTCGCGGATACCGTACCATCACACGTACAAACTTAAACACTAACCTGAACCTGAATCAGGAATTAAGTTTCATTACAGAAGGACTTTCATTACACGGTTTATTTGCATTCGATTCTTTTAACGAGCAAAACGTTGCCCGTTCTAAAAGAGAAAGCACCTATTTTGTTGATGCCAATTTCCCATACACTGAAGATGGTGGCTTGCTGTTAAATGAAACCTATACCGGTACCAATTTCTTAGGCTACAACCGAAACAATGGAGGAAACAGAAGATTTTACACGCAAGTATCGGTAAACTATGATCGTACTTTTGGAAAACACAGCGTAAGCGGATTATTGCTTGCTAACCGTACTGATTATTCAAATGCTTTTGCAGGTAATTTCACAGACGCGATTCCATTTAGAAATGAAGGTTTAGCGGGTAGAGCCACGTATTCTTATGATGATCGTTATTTCTTTGAAGTAAATGCAGGTTATAACGGATCTGAAAACTTCGCTCCAAATAACCGCTACGGATTTTTCCCGTCTTTTGCAGCCGGTTGGGTACTATCTAACGAAAAGTTCTTTGAACCTTTAAAAGACCATATAAATTATCTTAAACTTCGTTATTCTGACGGTTTAGTTGGTTCTGACTCTGGAGCGGGACGCTTTGCATATCTCAACCGTGTAGAGGGTCAAGATGGATATACTTTTGGAGAAAACAGACAATCCTTAGGCGGTATTGGTCAAACCTATTATGGCGTAGATGTTACCTGGGCTGAAGCACGAAAACAAGATTTAGGTATCGAGATCAATGCTTTTGACAGTAGATTAAGCTTGATTACAGATTTCTTTTACGAGCGTACCGAAGGAGCATTCTTAAGACGTAGCGATATTCCTAATTATATCGGTTTAACCTCTGATCCTTTCGGAAATATTGGTGTTGTAGAAAATAAAGGTTTTGACGGTACTTTAAACTTCAGTCAGCAATTCAAAGAATTGAGACTTTCTTTTAGAGGTACCTTCTCATACAACAAAAACGAGATCATTGAGAATGGTGTTCCTGAGCAACCGCACCCGTGGTTAAATCGTCAAGGAACTGGTCTTATCGCCAATTTTGGTTATGTAGCTGAGCGCCTGTTTACTTTAGAAGATGATATTGATGGAGATGGCTTTATTACTACAGATGATGGTTTCCCAACGCAGTTTGGTCAAATTCAACCGGGAGATATTAAATATGCAGATCTTAACGGCGATGGGCAAATTGATGCTTTTGACCGTAAGGTTATTGGTGACGGTGACGTGCCTGCTTTGACCTACGGTTTTGGAATCACTGCCATTTATAAAGGTTTTGATGCAAGCTTATTCTTTCAAGGACAAAACTTCTCAGATCGCTTCATAGGCGGGTTTGGTATTCGCCCATTCATTGGGGACGGAGGTGAAGGTAATATTTACACAACATCACTAGACCGCTGGACTCCTGAGAATAACAATCCCTACGCTACCTATCCACGTTTATCATTTAGCGCTTCAGGAATAGGTCAAACAAACAACAATCAGGCAAGTACCTGGTGGTTGAGAGACATTGACTTTTTACGTTTAAAAACAGCTGAAATAGGATACACCTTTGAAAAAGACTTCTCACAGAAGTTTGGTGTTGATGATTTCAGAATCTATATGCGAGCAACCAATTTGTTTACCATAAGCAAATTTGATCTTTGGGATCCTGAACTTAACACCAATAATGGTGGTAGATACCCTAATATTTCGGTGATATCCTTAGGAGGAACCTTTCAATTCTAAAAATCAATTGAAACGATACAATTCGTATTTCAGATTTAAAATATAATCATATGAAAAAACTACTATTAACACTTATTCTAAGCGGGTTTTTACTCTCCTGCGATGATGATTACTTAGATCAGGTGCCGGATGATCGGTTAACCTTTGAAGAGACTTTTGCACGTAGAGCAACCGTAGAGCAATACTTAGCAAACATTTATTCTCAAATTCCAAGTGAATTTGCACAGCGTTATACGACGACTGAAAACTCGGGACCTTGGACCGGTGCTTCTGATGAAGCCGAATATGTTTGGGGATTCCATATGGGGAATTTCCTGAATATTGGAGACTGGAATGCAACTACACAAAATGTAAGTAATTTGTGGTCTAACTTCTACCGAGGTATACGTGCTGCATCTACTTTTATTGAAGCTGTAGATTTATGTCAGGATTGTGATCCTGCGATCATTAGTCAGTACAAAGCAGAGGCTCGTGTTCTAAGAGCGTATTACTATTACAACCTTATGCGCAGTTTTGGACCGGTAATTTTATTGGGAGAAACTCCCATTCCTGCTGATGCAGACTTAGATGCCCTGGGACTCAAACGCAATTCGATTGATGAAGTGGCTGCGTATATCACTTCAGAATTAGATATCGCTGCTGCAGCCCTTGAAGGCGTAAGCTTTACAGGCAACAATGCCGGGAGAATGAGTACGCCTTTTGCGATGGCCATTAAAGAGCAAACACTATTATTTGCTGCGAGCCCTTTATTTAACGGAAACACAGATTATGCTGATTTTATTGGTCAGGATGGCGAAAACCTAATTCCTCAGAATTATGATGTGAATAAATGGAAAACAGCGGCAGATGCTGCTAAAGCATTTATTGATAAATATGTTCCCAATACCTATAGCCTTTACGAAGAATTTAATGAAGACGGCTCTTACAATCCGTATTTATCTACGCGTAATGTGATGCTCGAGGATTTTAACTCTGAAATTATTTATGCACGCCCTGCCGGTGCAAATTATTTCCATTATGATGTAACACCTTATCATCTGGGCTCAGCTACAGAAGTACGCGGTGCGGGTGGACTTAGTGTGACTCAAGAAATGGTTGACGCCTTTTTTACCTCAAACGGAAGATCTATCGATGATCCTCAGGCAAATTATGTTGCTGACGGTTTCTCTCAATTTCAAGCGCCATACGACTTCACCACGAGAACGACGTACAATCCTTGGACTAACAGAGAGCCTCGATTTTATGTGGGGATCACTTACAATGGAAGCTTGTGGTTAAATCGTGATTTTGGAAATATCATCACAAAAACTTGGTTTGGAGGAAATTCAGGTCGTCAGGCAGGAACTAATGACTACCCTCCTACCGGATATATCGCCAGAAAAAAAGCGCCTTTGGGAGATAGAAGAAATAATAACAGATCACTTCCTATGTTACGTTTGGCAGAAATCTATTTAGACTATGCTGAAGCGCTAAACGAGTACGACCCCGGGAATCCAGACATCTTAACCTATATCAACCTTATTCGTGAGCGTGCAGGAATTCCTGAGTATGGTTCTGTTGAGTTGGAAGCTCCTGCAAGTCAGGAAGCGATGCGTGAAGCAATACGAAAAGAACGTCGCGTAGAACTCTTCTTAGAGAATACCCGATACTTTGATGCACGTCGTTGGAAAATTGCAGAAGATGTATTTGCCGGTGAAATGCACGGGATGGACATCAATGCGCGTACAGAAGAAGATTTTTATAACGTAACCACTTTTGAAACGCGTGTGTTTAGACCACAGGATTACCTATGGCCTATTCCTCAGGACGAACTCAATGCAAACCCAACTCTGGTTCAAAATCCCGGTTGGTAAATTTAATTAGCCAAAAAGAACAGACGCTTTTTCAATCAAGAGTCTGTTCTTCAAATTCGATCTAAAATGATTCAAATACTATCAAAATATGTGCTGCTTAGCTGTATTGCTTTCGCAATTACAGGAAGCATTCAAGCACAGAAATACACGCTTTCTTACGAGAGTCAGGATGAGACCTTAGATCCTTCGATTCAAAAAGGTATTGAGAAAATCTTTAAAAAGGTTTACCCAAAACTGGTTAAGGATTTCAACCCGCAATCTCAAAAGCATGTTGCCATAAAAATAGATACAGCGTACGGCGGTGTTGCCTATGCGCATAGAGGTGCGATCACCATCAGTTCTGCGTGGTTGCATAAGAAGCCAGAAGACCTTGATCTGGTTACGCACGAACTTATGCATCTCGTACAATCCTATCCGGGTGGTGCGGGTCCTGGTTGGTTGACCGAAGGGATCGCAGATTACGTTCGCTTTAAGTATGCTTTAGATAATGAAGGAGCAGGCTGGTCTTTGACGCCATTTAGCCCCTCGCAAAGCTATGAAAACAGCTACCGCATTACAGCGCGTTTTCTATTATGGGTGAGCCAAAACTATGACAAAAATCTGGTTGAAAAGCTAGATGAGGATTTACGTACCAAAACATATACTGCTGAAACTTGGGAGCAATATACCGGTAAAACGGTAGACCAGCTGTGGGAAGCATACACGGCTAACCCAGAGGTAAGCATTTAAAATTTAAGATTATGAAAAAAATTATATACACTGTTTTTTATACGCTTGGGGCACTCTTGCTGTTTCAAGCCTGTGCAGAAGATGACTCTGCCCTGGTAACCGGGGAGCCCGATTCTGTAGTCAACAATGACCCGGAAGGATCGCCGCTACGTGGACTTTCAGAAAGCTGGAATGGTCACGATGAGGATGTACTTAGACAATACTTTGACGTATCTGCTGCGGTTTATTACGATCCCGAAGTTGATCGATCGATCGAATGGCCCTTCACCTTTTTTAGTGATTCCTGGGGGTATGTTGTCGAAAACTATGGCACCTATGGTCAAAACAGCTTGTTGTATGTGGTAGGCCACGGAGAAGCTGATAAATCGTCTTTTTTCAAAACGCATTTTGAAGAGGATGCTGAGAATCGTAGCCTAATTGATCATCCAATAACTGCTTCAAGTCCTACAGGTGCAGCAATAGACGAGCCTGCTGCGCTTATGGCTAAGGTCGTTGAACATTCTAGCAACGGGGTGCATAAATCACCCGCTGAAGCGATCTGGCAAGATAAATTCACGGAGATCTTTACTTATGACTTATACCTAAAATTAGGTTTAGAATCTGAGGCCGAACGTGTTAAAGCAGAGTTCTTAGAAACATCGGTAGACTTCCCAAAAGCAGACACTTATTGGTTTAGAGATTGGTTTTTACCTATTTATGAGAACTATAACGGTTCTGTTACTTTAAGCAACTTCTTTAAAGTTCTAAGTACTCATTATCCTATTAACGATACAGATTATGCAAAAGATATGACCTTAGGCGAACTGGTTCACTTCTTTAGCGGAGCGACTGGGGCAGATCTAGAGCCTCTAGCACTAGAAGCTTTTGGTTTTGATGATCAGAATCAACAGGAGTTATTAATTGCAAGAGGAAGATTTCCTAACCTCAATTATCCATTCGTTCCAGCTTCAGAATTAATCGATGTAACCAGTGAAGGTTTGGCAACAATAGAGGTTTCAAAAGACAATAACGGTGGCCCAACTGCTGCTGAAGGTTCTTTAAAACTCATCGATAATATTACCGAAGGGAATAATAAGTTTCTTACCGGTGGGTTTCCACAGGACTTTTATATGCAGCAAAACTTTGAATTTCCTGTAATGGTTAATAGATATAGTTTGACTTCTGGTAATGATGTTCCCGGGAGAGATTTAAAAGACTGGAAATTACTAGGTTCAAAAGATGGTGTTGAATTTGAAGAATTGCACAGTGTAAGTGATGAAACATTTGCTTCTAGAAATTTGACTAAAAATTATGAATTTGAAAATAGTACAGCCTATAGACATTACCGTATAGTAGTTGAAGCTAATAATGGTGATGGAAACTTACAGTTAAGTGAGTGGAGATTGTTAAACCTGAAATTAATCACTTTTGGTCCTCAGGATATTACCGATTTTGCTAACACTTCCGTAAGTAGAGAAAACAGAAATGGTGCTACCTCAAACGAAGCCTCATTTAGAGTTACCGATGGAGATACGTCAACTAAGTTTTTGCTGTTCAATTTCAATAATCCGGAATGGATTCAGCAGGAATTTCAAAATCCTCAACGTGTGACCCAATATAGTCTTACATCTGCCAATGATGCACCGGGAAGAGATCCTGTAGAATGGACGCTTTCTGGATCAAATGATGGCACCACATTTACTGAGATAGATTCGAGATCAGGACAATCTTGGAGTTCTCGAGGACAAACACGTACCTTTTTATTTACTAATGAAACCAGCTATAAATATTACCGATTAGAAATTCTTGCCAATGGTGGCGACGGCTTATTTCAATTAGCTGAATGGCGCTTGTTTGCTGAGTAATTTAGATTTTAATCAGCAATTTATTTAAATATCCTGGGCACGCTTTTGTGCTCGGGATATTTTTCTAATTAGCTACAAGCAGTTGCTCATGCAAGAGGGCTACAACGGTACATTTTCTAAACAAGTAGATTAAAAACCAGAAATACCTAAAATTAACTTTATGAACAGAAACAATCTATTGATGTTGGGGCTTCTATGCTTCTTTGTCTTTTCCTGCAAAGAACAAGAAACCGCGACACAGAACGAAAACGTTGTAAGTGAGGCGAGTGCTTCTTTCAGAGCTCCAGCCTACCCGTTGATCACACACGATCCTTATTTGAGCATCTGGTCTATGGGAGACGAACTCAACAGCAGCCCCACAAAACATTGGACAGAACGGGATCACGCGCTTCTTGGAGTGCTTCAGCTAGATGACCAATTCTATCAGTTTCTAGGAAGCGAAAGCAAAACCTATGACGCGATCCTTCCCGCTTCTGATGAAGAAACCTATTCCGTTTCTTATTCTGAAAGTAAACCCGATGAAGCTTGGATCAATCCTGATTACGATGCTTCTGCCTGGAAAACCGGCGAAGCGCCTTTCAGTGAAAATGAAAGTATGGCAAAAACCATTTGGAATACGGCCGATCTCTACTATCGCAGAACCTTTGATCTGGAAACCACAGAACTTGAAACTTTATTTTTAAAACTCAATCACGATGATAATGTAAAAGTTTGGCTCAACGGAATTCAAATCGCCGATATCAACGGCTGGCAAAACAGCTATAAATACCTTCCGGTTTCACAAGAAGCAATGCAAGCGTTAAAAACCGAAGGTAATGTTTTGGCCATTCACATTCGCAATACCGCAGGCGGGCAATTTTTAGATGCAGGATTGGTTACCGAAGCAAAATCTAAATCTAATGAGATCATCAAAAAAGCTAAACAACTTGACGTTGCTTTTAGAGCCAATCAAACGGAGTATTCCTTTGATGCAGACGGAACTCAGGTAAACGTGACCTTCACCTCTCCGTTATTGATCGAAGATCTCGAGATCTACAGCAGACCTATTTCGTACATCAGTGTAAAAATTGCCGGGCAAGAGGCGCGTAAAGCCAAAGTATATCTAGGTACGTCCTCGGCGATTGCGATCAACCAACCTGTGCAGGAAGTTGAAGTTTCAGAATATAAAAACGGAGCGCTTTCGATACTGAAAGCCGGCTCGGTTGCACAACCTGTTCTTGAGAAAAAAGGAGATGATCTACGCATAGATTGGGGGTATTTATATGTAGGAGCGCCTGCAACAAATCTGACACAATTTGTTACTCCTGCTGCTCAAGGGCTTGATGCTTTTGTTTCAGGAGCTATAAAGGACACCGATGAAAAAGCCACAGGTAAAAATCTTATGTTGAATACGGTTGCAGATCTTGGTGAGATCGATGAAGAAGGTATAGAACAAGTATTTATGATCGGTTATGACCAACTTGAAGCCGTGAATTATTTTGGAACCGCTCTTAAACCTTGGTGGTCCAAAGACGGTGCAACAATGAATGAAGAACTTACCGATGCCTATACCAATTATGAAGATGTTATTGAAAAAGTAAAAACTTTTGATCAAAAATTATATGAAGATGCTCTGGCTTCAGGTGGAGAAAAATATGCAGATCTTTGTGTTGCAGCCTACCGCCAGGCGATTGCAGCCCATATTCTTGTAGAAGCACCTAATGGCGATATTCTGTTTTTATCAAAAGAGAATAACAGTAATGGTTCGATCAACACAGTTGATGTCACCTACCCTTCGGCACCTCTGTTTTTGGTATACAATCCTGATTTACTAAAAGGAATGCTCAACGGAATTTTCTATTACAGCGAGAGCGGAAAATGGCAAAAACCCTTTCCGGCTCACGATATTGGTACGTATCCAATTGCATTGGGACAAACCTATGGTGAAGATATGCCTGTTGAAGAAGCAGGAAATATGCTAATTCTCACTGCGGCGATCGCTCAGGTTGAAGGAAGTGCAGCTTATGCCAAAGCACATTGGGAAACCTTGACCACTTGGGCAGACTACTTGATGCAAAGTGGTTTTGATCCGGCAAATCAACTTTCAACAGATGATTTTGCAGGGCACTTGGCGCGTAATGCAAACCTTTCGGTAAAAGCGATTATGGCAATTGCTTCTTATGGTAAACTTGCAGCAATGCTGGGAGATAGCGAAACCGCTGAAAAATATACCAAAGCCGCCAAAGAGATGGCCGGTAAATGGCAAACTATTGCTGGGGACGGGGATCACTATACCTTAGCTTTTGAAAGTGAAGGTACCTGGAGCCAGAAGTATAATTTGGTTTGGGACGACATTTTAGGATTGAATGTATTTGCTGAAGACGTGCATAGAACCGAAATCGCCTACTATTTGACCAAACAAGAAGCTTACGGTTTGCCATTAGACAGTCGTAAAACCTACACCAAATCTGATTGGATTTTGTGGACGGCAACTTTAGCAGATGATGAAGCCGATTTTAAAGCGCTTATTGACCCGGTGTGGGATTTTGCAAATACAACTCCAGACCGCGTACCACTTTCTGACTGGCACGAGACCACCGATGCGCATAAAGTTGGTTTTAAAGCACGTTCTGTAGTTGGTGGTTATTTTATTAAAATGTTGAAGGATGAAGAAGTAGCTAAATAGTATATTTAAAAATAATCCTGAAGCAATTATGCGTTGCGGTATCAAAACCGGAACATCACCCATTTGGGTAAAGCGGAGTCTCACCAACTCCGCTTTTTTTATGCAGCGTTTATCGAGAAAAGGTTCTCAACCTATACAAGAGTCCTTGAATTGCTCCTAACTTCTACCTGCCTTCAGAAGGTTAAATCAACCCATTTGAAAGTACTCGTGCTTGAGCTAAAACCTATTCAAAATTCAGAGTTTCAAAAGATACCCTTATAAACTAAAAAACACCGTGTTGCTGCACAAAGCGCTTAAAGCAGATTGAAAGATTCATTTTATGAGATATTTTAATAATAAAGGCAAAATGCCATTTTCTGTTAAAAACATTAACAATTCAACCTCAATCTCAAACAATTTATCGGCTCCTGAAACAAATTAGAGGGTCTTTGAAATAGATTAACTACATCCTCATTACATCAAACGTTATAGTTTTAAAATGAAACACTAAAAGTCTATTTAGTTAACATTTGTAACTACAAATTGTCTTAAATCTTACCATTTGCGTCAATATTACTTATTAAACGTAAAATATACTTTTATTTTTTAGTCGCGATAAAACGTTTTATTACATTCGTCCTCTCTTTACGATATCGATATCGTAACACACCAGAATCTTAATTTTTTAACAACTGAAACAATTCAAACTAATTCTCACAAAAATGAAACTCAATGAAAAAACTTCTACTGAACCCAATTAAATGGCATCCATTGTTGATGTTGGTTCTTGGTATTATGTGTTTGCAAAACATATATGCGCAGGAGAACATCACTATTGAAGGAAATGTAAGCTCGGCCGGAGAAACCTCTGGGCCACTACCCTATATTACCATTTTAGTAAAAGGTACCACACGAGGCACCACTACAGATTTTGACGGAAACTACAGTATAAGCGCTGCACCAGACGCTACACTTGTTTTTAGTTATGTTGGTTTTAAAACCAAAGAAATCCCGGTAGACGGGCAAACGCAAATCGATGTACAGCTCGAAGAAGACGTTGCCGGCCTTGATGCGGTTGTGGTAACAGGGTATTCTACACAAGATAAAAAGTCGATCACCGGCTCTATCGCTACCATCACGAGCGAAGACCTGGAGAAAGTACACGGTGGAGCAACCGTAAGTGCAGGTCTCGCTGGTAAAATTCCGGGAGTAAGTTTCCGTATGAATGACGGGCGCCCCGGAGCCAGTGCATCTATCCAAATACGTAACATGGGAACACCACTTTATGTAATTGACGGAATTCAACAGGATGAAGGACAGTTCAACAACATCTCACCCAACGACATTGAGAGTATCACGGTGCTCAAAGATGCCTCTGCTGCGGTTTATGGGGTGCGTGCGGCAAATGGTGTCGTTGTGGTAACGACCAAACGCGGTAAAAAAGGAAGCCGAAATACCATAAACATCAACGCGTATACCGGATGGCAAAACTGGTCTCGCTTCCCGGAGACGGTAAACGATTCGTATGAGTGGATGCTAGGGAAAGCTGAAGCCGAAGTGAATCAATATGGTTCCACAGGAATTACTCCAGAAGAATTAGAGAAATTCCGCATCGGTGAAGAGCGCGGTTACCAATCCTTTAATTGGAAAGACTTTATTGTAAAAGGAAATGCACCACTCACTAGCATCAACCTCAGCGCTACAGGTGGTTCTGAAAACATCAACTACTATGTATCAGGAACGCACCTCAATCAGCAAGCGGTTTTTGGTGATGAGTTTACGTTTAAGCGTACCAATATTCAAAGTAATATTGACGCCAATATCACAGACCGACTTAAAATTGGCGTACAAATTAACGGTCGTGTAGAAACGCGTAAAAACCCGGGTATTCCAGGTTATGATGACTACTGGTTGCCTCGTTTTGCTATTCTACGCAACCGTCCCTTTGAGCGTCCTTACGCAAACGACAACCCGGAATATCTCAATAACATTGGGCATAACGAGACCAATTGGGCATTACACAACTTTGAAACCGGAGGATATTATGAAGAAAACTGGAGACAGTTGCAAGCCAATTTTACAGCAGAATATCAAATCCCGGGAGTTAAAGGTTTAACCGCAAAAGGAACCTACTCATACTACATCGCAGACCGTTTGCAAGATGGTCACGAGTATACGTATGAAGCGTTCACTTACAATCCCGATACCGATGAGTATAACGTAACCGGTGGTAGTACTAACCCCTTTAGAGAACGTGCAACCCGTAAAGTATTTAGAAACACCTATCAAGGTCAACTACAATGGAAACGCGATTTTGGCGATCACTCTTTTGGAGCGTTGTTTATCGCAGAACGTCAGGAATTCAGATATCTGGGACAATATGTCCACGCAGTACCCAGTACCAATACACTTCCGCTGATCTATTTTTCTGATATGGATCAATACGATGACAGCGATTCTGAAGAAGCACGTATTGGCTATATTGGACAATTCAATTATAACTTCCGCGATAAATATTACCTCGAACTTTCTGCAAGACGGGATGCTTCCTGGAAGTTTGCTCCAGACAAGCGCGTTGGGTATTTCCCCTCGGCTTCTGTAGGTTGGAGAATCACCGAAGAGCAATTCTTTAAAGATCTTATCGGTGAAGAAAGCATTCTGGACAACTTCAAATTCCGTGGTTCTTACGGGGTGTTGGGAGATGATAATGTAGGTATTGGTGCTTTTGATTATTTACCCGGTTACAACTACAACGTAAACAATGGAACGCCGGTAATCCTCGATGGACAAGCGGTAATTCCTGCGCGCGATAAGGGACAGCCTATTTCTAATATCTCTTGGTTTAAAAGTAAAATTCTTGACATAGGTGCCGACTTCTATATGTTTGGAAGTAAACTCTCTGGTACCGTTGATTATTTCTACAGAAAACGCACCGGCTTGAGAGGTCGTAAATACGACATTCTGATTCCTAATGAATTGGGCTACGGACTTCCGGATGAAAACGTAAACTCTGATGCACGCTATGGTGTTGACGGTTCGTTATCCTATTCAGATGAAGTTGGCGAGGTTTCCTTTAGTGTTACCACGAGCGGTTCGATCTCCAGAAGTAAATTCTTATCGTCTTATAAGCCTCGTTTTGATAACTCGTATCAACGTTACCGTGCCTCTTCTGAAGACCGTTACAATACGATCTTTTGGGGATACACTACCGTTGGACAATTTCAGTCTCAGGAAGAAATTGACAATTATCCGGTTGATATTGACGGTCGCGGAAACAGCACCCTATTACCGGGTGATTTGATTTACGAGGATGTAAATGGTGACGGTCGTATAGACGGGTATGATGAGACTCCTATTGGGTATAACAACTACAACCCGTTGATCAATTTCGGTTTAAACATTTATGTAGCCTATAAAGGGTTTGACTTTACAGCAGACTTCTCAGGAGCTTCAGGATTCTCGTGGAACCAGAGCTGGGAGCAGCGCTGGGCGTATCAAAATAACGGTGCTCTAAATAAAATTTTCTTAGACCGTTGGAGACGCGCAGATCCTTTTGATCCTAACAGCGAGTGGATTCCGGGTAAATATCCTGCATTGCGCTTTAACGATGGCGGGCACAGTAACTACAACAAGAATTCTACATTCTGGTTACACAACGTGACCTATTTGAGAGCACGTACGATTGAGTTAGGATATTCATTACCCAAAACCTTCCTAGACAAGATCAACGTACAAAAAGCGCGATTCTACGTAAACGGATACAACCTCTTCTCTATTGATAATGTAGCAGAATATGGCATTGATCCTGAAATCTCTGATGCTAATGGACTACAGTATCCTCAGAACAAATTCGTCAATGTTGGGGTTAATGTTTCACTATAAAAAAATGCACGCAATGAAAAAATACATATACTTTTTAATGATATCCTTTCTGTTGGGCAGTTGCTCTTCAGACAGCGAATTCTTAGACCGTGAGCCTACCAATGTTCTCAGTCAGGAACAGGCTTTTGGAAGTCCAGATCTTGTAATTTCGGTACTGGCTGATCTCTACAACCGCTATTATGATTTTGGCACTGTAGAAGATTGGTCATCCTTAGCGCAATTTAATATCGCATTCTGGTCTGAAGCCGGAAGGTACTGGTACTTTCAGAACGGTGGATACGGCTACGGCGATTGGGGCACTTGGGACTATGGCTACATCAGAGAGATGAACCTGTTCTTAGAACGTCTTGAGCTTTCTGAAGAATTAGACCCGGCAGAAAAAGCCCGTTTTGCCGCTGAAGGTCGCTTCCTGCGCGCCTCGTATTATTTTACCATGGTAAAACGTATGGGAGGAGTTCCGCTAATTTTAGAATCTCAGACTTATGATTTTAGCGGTGACGCTACCTATTTGCAGTTCCCTAGGGAAACCGAAGCTGCACTTTATGACTTTGTAATTAGTGAAGCAGATGCTATAGTGGCTGATCTCCCTGGAGATTCAGGCATAAAGGCACGCGCTACTAAAGGGGCTGCAATGGCGATGAAAGCAAGAGCGGCATTGTACGCCGGCTCTATCGCAAAATATGGTGCAAGCACGCCACAAGTTTCACTTCCCGGTGGAGAGGTTGGCATTCCCGCTTCTCGCGCAGATGAATATTATGCAACAGCTTTAGATGCGGCTCAAGCTATCATCAATGGCGAAGTAGGAAGCTATGCCCTTTATGAGAAAAAGCCAGATTTGTCTGAAAACTTTGCTAGCTTATTCTATGATAAGTCTAATAATTCTGAAGCGATCTTTGTAGAAGATTTTATGCTTCAAACGCAGAAAACCCACGGCTTTACGATCGCAAATCAACCGCGATATGGTGCCGAAGAAGAAGAAGGTGGCCGTATCAACCCGGCACTGAGTTTGGTGCAGTCTTTTGAAACTTTAGATGGAACCTATGCGCCTTTACCTATAAAAGATGCTTCGGGAGATCCTATATATTACGATACGCCAGAAGCTTTATTTGCCAATAGAGATGCGCGACTTATGGGTACTGTGATCGTACCGGGATCTTCTTTTAAAGGTCGTGAGGTAGATATTTTTGCAGGTGTTCAACTTTCTGACGGAACGGTCATAAGCGGAGATTCTCGTGGTCAACAAAAAGAAGTGTTGGGCAATGATATTCAGGTTGTAGGTTTTGACGGTCCTATTGACGGATTAGAATTTACCGCACAAACCGGTTTTTATATTCGTAAATACCAAGACCCTAAAGCAGGCTCCGGACAGCGTGGGACGCGTAGTGACGTGTGGTTCATTCGCTATCGCTATGCAGAAGTTTTATTGAATGCTGCAGAAGCGGCTTTTGAACTCAATCAAAATGAAGTTGCTGCAGGTTATCTCAATCAGGTACGTCGCCGTGCAGGAATCACTACCGATCTGGCTGCCGCAGATATAACATTTGATCGTATCGCTCACGAGCGTTTTGTAGAATTTGCTTTTGAAGGGCTACACTTCTTCGATTTAAAACGCTGGAGAATTGCACACGAAGTCCTTGATGGCACTCCAATGGACGCTACATCTATTACTGAAAACATTGGAGATGCTACTAAGAGGTTAACGCAACCCTTTGGTCTTTGGCCTTACAAATATTACAATCCGGGTGGCCCCAACGACGGTACCTATATCTACAAAATTGTGAAGCCAAACCGAGTAACTGGTGCAGATCGCTTTCAGTTTGGGAATTATTACTCAGAGATTGGAGCAGGTATTTTAAACAATAACCCATTGATCGTTAGAAACCCTAACCAATAATTTTAAAAGCCTAAGATTATGAAAATCACAAATTATATATACTTAGCAGCGGTGGCATTGCTTTTTGCATCCTGCGAAATTGACAATTATGAGGAGCCAGAATCCTTCTTTACCGGAAACATCGTATACAACGGGGAACCTATTGAAGTGGGTGCACGCGAAGTGCGTTTTCAACTTTTTCAGCCGGGTTTTGGAGCTTTAGCCCCTTTGGATGTTCACCTCGATCTGGATGGTTCGTTTAGTGGACGCTTTTTTGACGGCGACTACAAATTAAAATTCATCAATGGTCAGGGACCGTTTAAAGCGTATGAGGTAAACGAGCAGCAGGGCGATACGATCTTTATTTCGCTACGCGGAAATACCAACTTAGATATTGAAGTACTTCCCTATTATATGTTGCGTAATGAAACTTTTAATGCGGGCACTGCTGCAGTCGACGCTTCAGCAAGTTACGAGCAGATCATCACAGGTGCCGATGCGCGCAATATCGAGTTCGCCAGATTATACCTCAACGATACCGAACAAGTCTCTAACAATGGAGATTATCACATGGTATGGAGCGATATGACCGTAGGTGACGGGACCCTTAGCGGAAGCACAGCTTTACCTGATGGATACTCCAAACCATACGTTTTTGCACGAATTGCCTTAAAAATAGCGGGCGTTGAAGATATGCTCTTCAGTCCGGTTCAAAAATTAGATTTATAAAGAGCGTTTTAGTTGAATTTGTAGTAAAAGTCCGGTGATTGTAGTTGCCGGGCTTTTCTTTTGAAGAAAAAAATTCAGTAAAATCTAATCTAAGTAAAACGTTTTATCTATATTGAACCTAAATTTTACTTCAAACGTTATAGTTTCTCTTTTAAAAGTTTATAAATTTCCATAGTGAGAACCTTTAACGCACTTAACACCATCAGAAACATGAAAGAAAAACAGAATTCCCATTCTTCTAAACGAAGAGATTTTCTCAAAAAAACATCTATTGCTTCTTTAGGTATTTCTATAGTACCCAGACACGTATTAGGCGGTGTAGGCTTTACTGCACCTAGTGACAAACTTGTTGTTGCCGGTATAGGTGTAGGCGGAAAAGGAGAAAGTGATATTAAAAGTTTTGCCGATTCTGGCCTGGCTGAAATTGCATTTTTATGTGATGTTGATGACCGCAGAGCAGCCAATTCAAGAGCGCGGTTTCCTAAGGCAAAGTACTATAAAGATTATCGCGAAATGCTAGAGAAGGAAGGCGATAAAATAGATGCGGTTTCTGTTTCTACACCAGACCATAATCACGCAGTACAAGCTATGGCCGCTATGGAAATGGGCAAGCACGTCTATGTACAAAAACCCTTAACTCACGATATTTATGAAGCACGCCAGCTTACCGAAGCAGCAGATAAATACAAAGTGGTGACGCAGATGGGAAACCAAGGGGCTTCTAACAACGGAACGCGTTTAATGAGTGAATGGTTTGATGCTGGGTTGATCGGTGAGATCGAAGAAGTGTATTGCTGGACAGACAGACCGGTATGGCCACAAGGAATTCCTTGGCCACAAACTTCTGCTGAAATTCCTAGCGAATTAGACTGGGATCTTTGGTTGGGCACCGCTCCTTATAAAGAATATGTAGGAGGCTTAGTACCGTTTAACTGGCGTGGCTGGTGGGATTACGGTACCGGCGCACTAGGTGATATGGGATGTCATCTGGTTGAAGTCCCCGTGCGTGTGCTTAATTTAAAATATCCTAAAGATGTACAATGTAGCGTAGGAAGTGTGTATGTAGACGAATTCAAGCGCGGTTATTTCCCGGAGAGCTGCCCACCGTCTAGTCACGTAACGATGACCTTCCCAAAAACCGATAAAACCAAAGGCGATATTAAATTACACTGGATGGATGGTGGTATTCAACCTACCCGTCCAGAAGAATTAGGTCCTAACGAAGTATTTGGGGACGGTGGCAACGGTGTGCTGTTTGTAGGAACTAAAGGAAAAATGATGTGTGGTACCTATTCTGAAAATCCACAGTTATTACCTACTTCTAAAACAGAACGCACTAAAGTTGCAGAAAAATATGAGCGTGTACCCGGCGGTGCAGGCGGTCACTATAAGCAATGGGTAGAAGCTGCTCTTGCCGGTTATGGTAAGAAAGAAGTGAGTTCGCCCTTTAACGTTGCAGGCCCACTTACAGAAACTTTATTGATCGCAAATCTTGCCATCAGAGGTTTTGACATTCGCAAAGAACTTGAGAATGGTAATGTGGAATATCCGGGACGTTATATCGAAATGCTTTGGGACGCAAAGAATATGCGCGTGACTAATTTTGAAGAAGCAAATCAGTTTGTAAAGCGTAACTACCGAGAAGGTTGGACGCTATAAATGAAGCTCAATTTACAAGCTGATTCTTAAAAACAGAATCTACTTTCTCGATTCCATAATGCAACTAATGGGTCTAGAAAGTAGATTTTTTTTGTTTTTAAGCAGAAACTTAAAAAAATATTAAAATTCTTTAGCTAGCTAAAACGTTTTACTGAAAGATATACTTATATTTAAAACCTCAATTTGCAATTATGAAAAAACTCTTTACATTTTTGCTTCTTCCGGCACTTTTCACCAGCTGTGCTCAAAAAAAGGAAGTGGCTAACAACAACCCTGTTTTTCCGGGCTGGTATGCAGATCCTGAAGGGATCATTTTTGACGACACCTACTACATCTACCCTACCTACTCGGCTCCTTATGACAAACAAGTTTTTCTTGATGTGTTCTCTTCTCCCAATCTCACCGATTGGACAAAGCATGAACGCATATTAGATACTTCAGCGATCAAATGGGCCAAACGTGCGATGTGGGCTCCTTCCATCATCAAAAAAGACGATAAATATTATTTGTTCTTTGGTGCAAACGATATTCAAAGTGATGAGGAATTAGGCGGAATTGGAGTTGCCGTGAGTGACTCTCCAGAAGGTCCTTTTAAAGATCATTTGGGTAAACCTTTAATCGATAAATTTCATAATGGCGCGCAGCCTATTGACCAATTTGTGTTTAAAGATAAAGATGGCTCGTACTACTTGTATTATGGAGGTTGGAGACATTGTAATGTCGCTAAATTAAATGATGATTTTACCGGATTCATTCCTTTTGAAGATGGCACAACCTTTAAAGAGATCACGCCAGAAAGCTATGTAGAAGGTCCGTTCATGTTTATCAAAGACGGTAAATATTATTTCATGTGGTCTGAAGGTGGCTGGACCGGTCCTGATTATAGCGTGGCTTATGCCATTTCAGATTCTCCTTTTGGGCCTTTTAAAAGAGAAGATAAAATCCTTCAACAAGATCCTGAGATCGCTACAGGTGCCGGACATCACAGTGTGATTCACCCTAAAGATTCTGACGATTACTATATGGTCTATCACCGCAGACCTTTAGACGAGACCGATCAGAACTCACGAGAAACCTGCATTGATAAAATGTACTTTGATGAAGACGGTCGCATTAAAACCGTCAAGATCACCAATGAAGGCGTTGAGGCTCACCCGCTCAACTAACCGGATACCACCAGAAGCAGTTAAAAATGAAAAAGAGCAATGTATTTGGCATTGTCGCAAGTTGCTTGTTGATTCTTTCCTGCGATGATGCTTCAAAACAAGAAATGACTATTACTACCGTAGCTAAACCTTCGGTAGCACAGACCAATACCAATTATGTGAGCAACCGCGCACCGCTTGCTCCAAGTGCATTGATCAAACTTCCGCTAGGAGCCATAAAACCGGGAAGCTGGCTCAAGGAAAGTCTGCAAAGACAGGCAGACGGTCTTATGGGCAATCTTGGCGAAATAAGCGCTTGGTTACAAAAAGACGATAATGCCTGGTTATCTGACGATGGCACAGGCGCCTGGGGCTGGGAAGAAGTCCCATATTGGTTAAAAGGCTATGCCAATACCGGCTATATTTTGCAAGATTCTTCAATGATCAAAGAATCACAAATCTGGTTTGAAGCTGCGCTCAAAAGTCAGCGCGAAGATGGGAATTTTGGCCCTAAAATGTTTTCAGATCGCGACGGTTCTCAAGACTTCTGGTCTAATATGATCATGCTGTATTGCCTGCAATCCTATTACGAAGCCACAAAGGATGAGCGTGTAATCGACTTGATGACCAAATACTTCAAGTATCAAAACAGTGTGCCTGATGATAAAATGCTTTCAGGTATACATTATTGGCAAACCTTGCGTGGTGGTGATAACCTCTATAGCGTGATCTGGTTGTACAACCGTACCGGAGATAAATTCCTTTTAGATTTAGCCGAAAAACTACACCGGACCAATGCCGATTGGTCGAAGCGCGACAATACGTTAGACGAAATTCACAACCATAAAGAAACCCGTGAAGGGATGGAATTCCCGGACTGGTTTAGTAAATTGGTAGACTGGCATAATGTGAACATCGCACAGGGGTTTAGAGAACCGGCTCAATATTATCAGCTAAGCAGAAATGAAGCAGATTTGCAGGCTACCTATGACAACTTTAAGATCATACGAACTTATTTCGGTCAGGTTCCGGGCGGAATGTTTGGTGCTGATGAAAATGCACGTCCCGGTTATAGCGATCCGCGTCAAGGTGTTGAAACCTGCGGAATGGTAGAACAAATGAATAGCGATGAGCATTTACTGCGTATTACCGGTGATATTTTCTGGGCAGACCACGCTGAAGAAGTAGCTTTTAACACCTACCCTGCTGCGTTAATGCCTGATTTTAGATCGCTGCGCTACATCACCAGCCCCAATATGGTATTAAACGATGATGCCAATCACAGTCCGGGGATTGCGAATGCTGGTCCGTTTTTAATGATGAACCCGTTTAGCTCCAGATGCTGTCAACATAATCACGGGCAAGGCTGGGCCTATTTTACCGAAAATCTGTTTATGGCAACTCCAGATAACGGTCTTGCGGCTGTTCTTTATGCAGCAGGTTCGGTTACTGCAAAGGTGAGCGATGGTAAAGAAGTGACGGTAACTAACAACTCAAACTACCCGTTTACTGAACGTTTAGACTTTACCGTAAACACTTCAGAGGCTGTGGAGTTTCCATTATACTTTAGAATTCCGGCGTGGGCTAAGCAAGCTTCGGTAGCTTTAAATGGCGAAGCTCTTGATGCTAACCCTTCAGCAAATACTTATATACGTATTGAGCGTGAATGGAAAGATGGTGACCAAGTTACGTTGACCCTTCCGAAGGAATTAGGTTTAAGAACCTGGGAAGCCAATAACAACAGTGTAAGTCTTGATTATGGCCCGCTTACCTTTTCGCTTAAAATAGAAGAGGAATACCCCACAAAAAACAGTTCGCAAACTGCAGTTTGGGATTCAAAATGGCAAAAAGATGCCGATGTAGAAAAATGGCCTTCTTTTGAGATTCATCCGGCTTCGCCGTGGAATTATGGCTTAATTTTAGACAAAGAGCATCTTGAAGATTCGTTCACCATTGAAACCAAATCGTGGCCTGAAGATAATTATCCATTTACGGTTGATGCAGCACCTATTGTGATCAAAGCAAAAGGAAAGCGCATCCCGCAATGGACGATTGACCAATATGGTCTTGCAGGGGAATTGCAGCCAAGTCCTGTAAAATCTGATGAACCGGCTGAAACTATTGAATTAATTCCTATGGGTGCCGCGCGTTTACGCATCAGTGCCTTTCCGGTGATCGGAGAAGGCGACGCTGCAACCACCTGGAAACCTACTAAATAAACCTTTAAACTTGTTAATCGCAAATTCACACTTATGAGAAAATTACTTTTGGGATTATGTACCGGATTGCTATTTACTGCCACGCAAGCACAAGAAACGCTGGTAGAAACGGTGCACAACCCTGTTGATTATGTAAACCCGTTAATGGGTACCGACTCAAGCCCTGGATTATCTAACGGAAATACCTATCCTGCAGTAGCAGTGCCTTGGGGAATGAACCTCTGGACACCGCAAACCGGACCTATGGGACACGGTTGGGCGTATACGTACAACGCCAATAAAATTCGTGGCTTCAAGCAGACGCATCAGCCTTCTCCTTGGATGAACGATTATGGTCAATTTTCATTAATGCCCGTTACCGGTGGTATGAAATTTAATCAGGATGATCGCGCAAGCTGGTTTTCGCATAAGGCGGAAGAATCTACGCCATACTACTATAAAGTGTACTTAGCAGATCACGATGTAACGGTTGAGCTTACGCCGACTGAGCGCGCTGCACAATTTAAAATGACATTTCCAAAGGCCGACAGTTCGTATGTAGTGATCGACCCTTTTGATAAAGGATCGTATGTAAAAGTGATCCCTGAAGAAAATAAGATCATTGGATATACGACCAAATATGCACGTGGTAGACTTACGAATTTCAAGAATTATTTTGTCATCAAATTTGATACACCTTTTAGCGATGTAAATACTTGGCAAAGCGATACCCTAGCAAAAGGTCAAGCTGAAATGACAGCTGATCACGCCGGAGCGATCGTAGGATTTGACACTAAAAACGGTGCTGTCGTTAATGCTAAAGTCGCTTCTTCTTTCATCAGTTTTGAACAAGCCGAATTGAATTTGGAGCGCGAAATTGGCGATAACGATTTTGAAACTACCAAACAAAATGCACGAGCGCTTTGGAATGAAAAACTAGGCCGCATCGATGTAGGTGGCGGGACTATTGATCAGGTAAGAACGTTTTACTCGTGTTTGTACAGAACCTTATTCTTCCCCAATAAACTTTACGAGATCAATGCTAAAGATGAGATCGTACACTGGAGCCCATATACTGGCGAAATCTTACCCGGATATATGTTTGCCGGTACCGGTTTCTGGGACACGTTTAGAGCGCTTTACCCATTCTTAAACCTGGCTTACCCATCGATCAATAAAGAAATGCAAGCGGGTCTTGCCAATGATTTTAAAGAAGGCGGCTGGTTACCAGAATGGTCAAGCCCGGGATATGCCAATATCATGGTAGGTAATAACTCGGCTTCTGTAGTTGCAGATGCATACATTAAAGGCTTGAGAGGTTATGATACTGAAACGCTTTGGGAAGCATTAGTTAATGGTGCGAATAACGAAGGACCTATGACTGCTGTAGGTCGTGCCGGTGCGCCATACTACAACAAATTGGGCTACGTACCGTACGATGTTGGCGTCAATGAAAGCGCCGCAAGAACGCTAGAATATGCCTATGATGATTTTGCTATTTATCAATTCGGAAAAGCTATCGGAAAACCTAAAAAAGAGATCGAGATCTATAAAGAGCGTAGTATGAACTACAAGAACCTTTTTGATCCTAGCTATGGCTTGATGCGTGGTAAGAATGAAGACGGAAGCTGGCAAGAAGACTTTAACCCGTTCAAATGGGGTAACCCATTCACTGAAGGAAACAGCTGGCATTACAGTTGGTCTGTATTTCACGATGTACAGGGACTTATCGACTTGATTGGCGGCGAAGAAAAGTTTGTTAAGAAATTGGATTCGGTTTTCTCTATGCCTCCTATTTTTGACGAGAGCGTTTATGGGGGTGTGATTCACGAGATCCGTGAAATGCAGATCGCAGATATGGGACAGTATGCACACGGTAATCAGCCTATTCAGCATATGATCTATTTATACAACTACGCCGGTGCTCCTTGGAAAACACAATACTGGGCGCGTGAAACGATGGACAGAATGTATATGGCCACTCCTGATGGGTATTGCGGTGACGAGGATAACGGGCAAACTTCGGCTTGGTATGTATTCTCTGCAATGGGCTTCTATCCTGTTGCTCCTGCTACCGATCAATATGTTCTGGGAGCTCCTTTATTTAAAAAGCTTACACTAAAGCTTGAAAACGGAAAAGAGCTGGTAATCAATGCACCTGAAAATAGCGATGAAAACCGCTATATTGAAACGATGAAAGTCGACGGTAAAACCTATGACAAAAACTGGTTAAGCCATCAGGCGATAATGGATGGGATGACCATTGATTATGACATGAGTGAAACTCCAAACAAATCACGCGGAACCAAAAAATCGGCGTACCCGTATTCACTTTCTAATGAATAAATACAGAGACCTTTAAATACATGACACGAATTACACTAAAGGGTTTATGCACCGCCGCAAGTATACTTGCGGCTGGTGTTTTTAACACCCAAGCACAAGAAGACCTTGCCAAATATGTAGATCCGATGATCGGGACTGCAAAAATGGGACACACCTATCCCGGTGCAACTGTACCTTTTGGAAGCGTTCAATTAAGTCCCGATACCGATACCATTCCGTATGCGGTTAACGGGCGCTACAATCCCGACGTTTATAAATACTGCGCCGGTTATCAATATGAAGATTCAACTATTGTTGGATTTAGCCACACGCACTTCAGCGGTACCGGTCACTCCGATTTGGGTGATTTCTTAGTTATGCCAACCGTTGGTAAACTACAACTCAATCCGGGAACCGAAGCTAATCCAGATAGCGGTTACCGCTCACGCTTTTCTCACGATGAAGAAACAGCTGAAGCAGGCTACTATGCCGTTAATCTAAAAGATTACGGCATCAAAGCCGAAATGACGGCCACCACACGCGTAGGTGTGCATCAATATACGTTTCCAAAAAGTGAGCAAGCGCATATTATCCTCGATCTAAAATCAGGAATCTACAATTATGATGAGAAGAATGTGTGGACGATCGTTCGTGTAGAGAACGATTCTACCATTACCGGATATCGCCAAACCAGCGGTTGGGCGCGTACACGTAAGGTATATTTTGCGATGACTTTCAGCAAAGCCTTTAAGAGCTACGGTCAGGAAAAACAAAAAGGACAAGTATATCGCGGATTCTGGGGACGTTTTGATCAGGAGCATAATTTCCCACAAATGGCCGGGAATGACCTGCGACTGTATTTCGATTTTGATACGGAAGAAAATGAAGCGATTCAGGTTAAAATGGCATTATCTCCGATAAGTACCGAAGGTGCGCTAAAGAATATGGAAGCTGAAGTTCCGGGTTGGGACTTTAACGCTGTAAAGCAACAAGCACGCGATACTTGGAACAAAGAATTGCAAAAAGTTACAGTAGAAACTTTAGAAGAATCTGATAAGGTAAATCTATATACCGCAATGTATCATGCCTTTTTAGGCCCAACCGTGTATATGGATGTAGACGGAAAGTATATGGGACTTGATCGCAATGTGCACGAGGCCGATGGTTTTACTAATTACACAAGCTTTTCGCTTTGGGATACCTATAGAGCGCTTCACCCACTATTCAATGTATTGCAGCCACAACGCAATCAGGATATGGTGCAATCTATGATGGTTCATCAAGAACAAAGTGTACACAATATGCTGCCTATCTGGTCGCATTATGCTAATGAAAACTGGTGTATGATTGGTTATCATTCGGCTTCAGTAATTGCAGATGCTATTGTAAAGGGCAATGCCGATTTTGATCAGAATGCTGCTTTAGACGCTTGCGTAGAGACAGCACGCGTTCGTTATTTTGACGGTATTGGCGACTACATCGATATGGGTTATGTTCCTGAAGATAAAAGTGGTGCTTCGGTATCAAAAACTTTAGAATATGCCTACGATGACTGGGCGATTGCTCAAGCTGCTAAAAAATTAGGCCGTGACGAAATCTACAAAGAATTCATCGAGCGTTCTACCTATTGGAAAAACGTTTACGATAAATCTATCGGATTTATGCGTCCTAAATTGAGCGACGGAAGCTTTAAAAAAGAGTTTGACGCTTTAAACACGCACGGTCAAGGATTTATCGAAGGAAACAGCTGGAATTATAGTCTTTATGTTCCTCAGGATCCTGCAGGAATGATCGATCTTATGGGCGGAAAAGAGAAATTCAGCATCCATTTGGATTCGTTATTTACGATGGAATTACCCGATAAGTATTTTGAAAATACCGAAGATATTTCGCGTGAAGGAATCATTGGAAACTATGTACATGGTAACGAACCTTCGCATCACGTGGCTTATTTGTACAACTGGACAGACGATGCTTACAAAGCACAGGACAAGATCAGAATGATCTTAAAAGAGAAGTATATGACCGGTTCTGATGGGTTGAGTGGTAATGACGACTTTGGTCAAATGAGTGCCTGGTATTTATTCAGCAGTTTAGGATTTTATCCTGTAGCTCCGGGATCTGTAGATTATGCTTTAGGAAGCCCTGCGATTAAAGAAGCAACGCTTAACTTAGATAACGGAAACACTTTTAAGGTTGAAGCTAAAAATCAATCTGAGAAGAATGTATACGTGCGTAAAGTAGAATTGAACGGTCAAGAACTTACCGAGCCATTCATCACGCACGATCAGGTTATGAACGGTGGAACGCTTACTTTTTATATGAGCAGAAAACCTAATAAAAATCTTTATAACTAAGTTTATGAGCAAATTTGTCCAACTTTCGGTATGTATTGTTTTTATGGTTTGGGGTAGTATTTTTAAGTCAACGGCACAAGATTGGCCTAATTTAAAGCGCTATGCCGAAGCCAATGCACAAGTAGATTCGATCTATGCAAAAGAAAACAGAGTGGTCTTTATGGGCAACTCCATTACCGAAGGTTGGGTAAATAGCGATCCTGATTTCTTTACCAAGAATAACTTCATCGGTCGCGGAATTAGTGGTCAGACCACGCCTCAGATGCTGTTGCGTTTTAGACAAGACGTGATCGATCTAAATCCGGTAGCGGTAGTGATCCTTGCCGGAACCAACGATATCGCCGGAAATACAGGCCCGATGACTACAGCGCAAATTTTTGACAATATGGTTTCTATGGTTGAACTGGCAGAAGCCAATGGCATTGTTCCTATCGTCTCTTCTATTCTTCCCGCGGCTAAATATCCGTGGAAGCCTGAAGTGGATTCCGTAGGTCCCATTTTAGAATTGAATACCATGCTGAAGTATTACTGCGAAGGGAAAGGCTTGGTTTATCTTGACTATTTTTCTGAAATGGTGAATGAAGCAAATGGTCTTCCGGAAGCACTTTCTTATGATGGCGTGCATCCTACAGATGAAGGCTATCAAGTGATGGAACCGCTGGCATTAGCAGCGATCCAAGAAGCTTTAAAGCACTAAAGCTTAACTATAAATTGAAACAACAAAGCCTGCTCGATGAGCAGGCTTTATTTATTTATTAAGTATGTTTTACACAGATTCCTTGTATAAATTCCTTTTTTCCAAGTAATCTAAAGCCAGCGCGTAAGCTCCTAAACAAACTGCCGTACTGGTTCCCAATTTACTTACCCCGATCGCTATACGCTTTTCTTTGGTATAGACTACCTTTTTGGTACTAAACGGAACCTCAACTTCAAATTCAGAATCAGCTAAAAAGGCTTTCAACTGCTCCTCATCATCAATATTGAACACTTTAGAAATCGCACGTGGCATCCCCTGATCTTCCAGATTATAAATACATCCTGATAGGTGCGCTATAATTTTAGGTAGGATAAAGCGTGATGCTCCGGCAATTCCGCCGCCAATGACAATGGGTCCATCTACGAGTGCCAAAGCATTTGCCAGCGATTCGGCTGCTGCGACAGCCATCTCTTCAAAGGCATTAATTGCAGCCTTTTTATTACCTTCTTGCTCTCCGTTGGCTATTTTGAAAATTTCGCGTGGCGAAATCGCCTCTTCCTCTCCAGATTGCTCCGCATAAACACGTTGAATCGCGCGTATACTCACACTTTCTTCTACAACCGTCTTGGGCTTTATAAAATTACGGGTAAGCCAAATTTCGCCTGCGGCAGAATTGTCTCCTTGACAGATTTGGTTATTCACCACGATACCGCCTCCAAAGCCGGTTCCCAGAGTAATCCCGATCAAATTCTTATAGGTACGGCTCAAGCCTGCATCAGCAAGGGATTCATTGATAAACGGAAGCATCCCGGCTACCGCTTCACCATAGGCAAAAAGATCACCATCGTTATTGATCAAGGTTGGGATTTCAAAAATCTCTTCAAGCATGGGACCTAAAGCTACCCCGCCTCTAAATGCAGGTAGATTAACCAGATCTCCTATGATTCCGTTTTTATAATCTGCAGGCCCCGGAAACGCAAAACTTATTGCGTCGGGCTGATTTCCATCTAAGTTTTCTTTAACCTGATTAAAACCATCAACAATGGTTTTAAGACAAGTTTCTAAGTCATCAGAATGCGATGCTAATGTAATAGGCTCTATAATTTCTTTTCCAGATTGTAATGCGGAGAACACAAAATTGGTTCCTCCTGCATCAAGAGTCATAACAATCCGTCGATCAACGTAAATATTCTTCATATTTCGGTTTGTACTCTAAAAACTAATAATAATATCGCCCTGGTGAATCTGCAAAGATACACAACTAAAAGGTTTTACTATACGGAATTCTATTAGATTTGATAATACATGCTTTTTATAATTCCTGTTTTAGAAGTTCTGTTTAAGTTTTATCGCTTTTGTTCTGCTACAAAGTTGAGCAACAGCGGGAAAGCAGGATGTGTCATATTATGACCGTAACCTTGCATCTCGTATTGTTTGATCTTTTCTTGACCGACAACCTTCATCATTCGGTAGAAATAGGCATTCTCTTCATATCTTCCCAGCATTTCCAGCTCGCGATCTCCGGTGATCAAAAGCGTTGGCGGTGCGTCATTGCGTACAAAATAAAGCGGCGCAAATGCATCTATTATTGGTTGCTCTCCCGGTATCCCACGCTCTGACCGAATGGTAAAATGGGTGATCGTGTGACCACTAAACGGAATCAGACCTGCGACGTCGTTGGCATCAATATCGTATTTTGCGAGTCGGTTTTTATCCATCACACTCATTAGTGCCAAATAGCCTCCTGCAGAATGACCACTCACAAAAATATTGTTAGGATCGCCATTATAAGCAGCTATATTTTTAAAGGTCCAGGCAATCGCCGCAGTAGCATCTTCAATACAAACCGAAGCTTTGACCTTAGGAGAAAGTCGGTAACCCACTCCTACAACACAGTAGCCTTTATCTTTTAAGGCTTGCGGAAGTTCCTTTCCTCCACCGGTTAAACCGCCGCCGTGAAACCAGACAATTACCGGAACGTCTTTTTTCCCTTCAGGATAATACACATCTAAGCGGCACTGCTTATTTCGATATTCGGTTGCTCCTTCAGTATTCTCAGGATAATAAGCAATATTCTGAATGGTTTTATAGGCCGTTTCCTGTGCAAAGGCAGGAACACTAAAAATCATTAACGCTAAAAGAAAGTACTTTTTAAATTTCATAATACTGATTTTACTGTGCTTTAGGTTTAAAAACAGCTGCCCAGCCTCCGTTTCTGACCAAAGTAATGGTTAATGATTCCTCATTTTTAACTGTGCCTCCATTCTTTTTATAATCCATTCCCTGTCGCCCGGCATTGATACCGTCTTCAAAGGAGGTCATTTCATACAAAGCTTCGGCATTGAGAAAGTCTAAATTGATCTCAAACTGTCGTGTATCCTCGACTCCATTTGTGATCGCACCGGTGTACCACGTATCGCCTTTTCGCTTTGCGATCACTACATACTCACCAATTTTTGCATCGAGTACCACCGTCTCATCCCAGGTTGTGGGTACCTGAGTAATAAAGTTGGTACACTCTTTTTCACGGAAATAGTTGGTAGGATTGTCAGCCAGCATTTGCAAACCGCTTTCAAAAACTACAAAAAGTGCCATTTGATAGGCTCGCGTTCCCAGCCCTGCAGAATTTGGTCTACGGCTGTAATACACCTCGGGCTGCATATTGATCATCGCTCCGGGAGTAAAATCCATAGGTCCAACGGCATTGCGCATAAATGGCAAGTACAAACTATTTTCTGTGGTGGCGCGTTCCATTTGTTCGAGACCTAGAACGCCCTCGTACGACAACACATTGGGGTATTTAATCTCGAGTCCCGCAGGTTTAAACGAACCGTGAAAATCTACAAACAACTCATGCTTTGCCGCTTCGGCAGCAACACGCTCGTAGAAATTTACCATCCACTGGTCGCTGCGATCCATAAAATCGATTTTTACACCGGCGATTCCCCAATCCTGAAACTTTTCAAAAAGCTCAAAATTCTTTTCAACAGTAAGCCAGGTAAGCCACAGCACAATTTTCACATCGCGTTCCTTGGCATAAGCTATCAACGCAAACAGGTCAATCTCAGGATTGGGCGTGTAAGGATCGGTCGTTGTTTTTGCCCAACCTTCATCCATTATGATGTACGGAATGTCAAAAGATGCAGCAAAATCAATAAAATACTTATAGGTTTCTTCGTTAAAACCTGCTTTAAAATCTACGTTGTACGGCGAAGCGCCATTCCACCATTCCCAGCTCACCTGCCCTGGTTTTAACCAATCGGTATTCTTTAAGGTGTTGGGCGTCGCCAATTTTGTGGTTAAGGTATTGGTTAAAATATCGGCATCTTTTGTAGTGATCTGAAAATAGCGCCACGGAAAACTACGCTTGCCTGGAGCTTTTGCAATGTAATTGGCTTCTTTCAAAATTTTGACACTGCGGTCACCGTCATCCCCAAACTCAAGCGGATATAGCGGAAACACTCCTGAAAGTCTATTCGCCTTTTCAGTATTGAGGAACATCGCAGGATAATCACTTAGATCTGATTCTGAAATAAGAATGTTTACCACATCACTTTCTAGCAACACCGGCAGCGTAGACATCTTATTTCCGTCTTTAAATGCTGAAGTTTTAAGATGCGTATACGGGTATTCATACGAAGTTTTAAAGGAAGGCGTTTGCTGAAGATGCGCTGTAAACTCATCAACCAGATGCACATCAAAAATTTCTGAAACCACCTCAACATCACCTTTTACATCGGTAATGAAGCGGTAAGCGAGACCTTCATTAAACACTCTGAATTCTAGCGAAAAATCCTCTCGAAATTCGATTATAATGCCGTTATACTCATACTCGAGCATACTGAATTTAAGCGGAACCATCGGTGCATTTTGCACCTTAGCATGTGTAGTTTTTGTAGCCTTTATTTTAGGATTTTGACCTAATGTTTTGTCTTCAAGCTGCAAAGCGGCTTTATTGTCTTGCATTACGACCTGGCCCTTTTTTAAAACGCTGTACGCAATCTCTTCCTTTACAGAAATCTGAAGCTCCAAATCGCCTTGAGGCGAGATCACTTGATACTCCTGACCATAACTCAAGCCCAGGCTAAATCCAAAAATTAATAATACTACAAACTGTTTCATATTTTAAAATTGTTGTTCTAGTCTGTTTTTAAATTAAGTATTCCGCCTTGCATTAATTGTTCTTGGTCAATAAAATAGCGATCAATCGCTTTACCATTGTATTGAATTTGCTTCAGGTTTCTTGATGTTCCGGCTTTTGTGATCTCAAAGGAATTTCTACCTAAATTCCATTTTACGCGATCAAAAATGGGAAGACTTACTAGATACTCATTATCTGCCGGTGACAGCGGATACAATCCGGAAGCTGCAAAAACATACCACGCACTCATCTCGCCCGCATCGTCCATCCCGCTAAAGGCCAAGCCGGTTGGTCCAACACCGTAATAGTCTTCTAGAAGCGTGTCGATTATGTGCTGCGACTTTTCGGGCTTATCGATAAAATAATAGGCAAAAGGTGCCTCGTGATCGGGCTGATTTCCGTGGCAATATTGGCCTAAAAATCCACTTACGTTGCGTGCGATATGTTTAGGATTCCACGGTAAAGTGAATAACGAATCTAACTTTTGCTCAAACGCTTTTTCACTTGGATATAAAGCTACCAAACCTTCCATATCGTGCGGAACAAAAAAAGAAAGCTGCCACGCATTCGCCTCGCGATACATATACTCGTAGTATGGATACTCGGCATCAAACGGACTTATAAAAGAACCGTCTTCTAGTTTACCGCGCATAAAATGTGTTTCGGGATCAAAGACATTCTTATAATTTTTTGCACGCTCAGCAAGTTCTGAAGCGTGATCCTGATCCTGTAAAGCTTTTGCCAACAGCGACAAACTGTGATCATCATAAGCATACTCCAGCGTTTTTGAAACTCCTGCTTTTGCTTTGGTTTCTACATGCGGATTTTCAACATCAGGGTCTGAAATAAAGCCTTTCTCTATATACTCTGCAATATGTGGTCGCGTACCACCTTCTTTATACGCATTGTTTAGAAGAAGTTCGTATGCTTTTTTTACATCAAAATTGGTTATTCCTTTTCCGTAAGCCTGTGTGACAAAAGGCGCGGCGTGATCTCCATGAAAAAAGGTTGGCATAAATCCGCTGTGAGTTCCTTTATCGATCAACGACTGAATGATATCACCGGTAACCTCAGGCGCCAGCAAACTCAATACAACCAATTTGTTGCGATACGTATCCCAAAGCGACGGATTGGTATAATACCGAAATCCTTTATTTTGAACCGTTCCCTGAGCATCTGTAAACTGTCCATTGTAGTCACTGCGCAAAGCCGGCCATTGCATGCTTCGGTATAATGATGAATAAAAAAGCTCTTTTTCTTTTCGGCTTCCGCCGGAAACCTGAATTTTTGACAACACAGCATCCCACGTTTTTTCTGCAGCCAGATGTACTTCTTCAAAGGTTTTATTTCCTATTTCTTGCTGAAGATTTTCACGTGCATTTTCGGCACTTACAAAAGACAAACCGATCTTTAAGCTTACCGGTTTTGGCGAAGCTTTTAAATTTAGAAGCGCATAGCCTTTATCGGTATTTGGATTCACTTGTTCCAGTTCGCTTATCGCCTCACTGAGCTCCACCGAAAAATACACCTTATCACCGCCCGTACGTTGAAAACCTTCGAGTGTTTTACGCCCGGTTTGGCGCAGTTGCCACGCATCAACGTGATGATTTGCGCGTCCCAGATCAAACAGAATATTGTGAGCAGCATCGTCATCAAAAGTATATTTATGAAAACCTGCACGTAAGGTAGTGGTAACCTCAACTTTCACCTTATAATCGTTCAAGTAAACACTGTAATAACCCGCAGAAGCAGTTTCATCTTCCTTATCAAAAGAAGATTTAAAAGGTGCCGAAGCCTTTTCTGCGATTGGCAAAATCGGAATATGACACAAATTCCAGTGGCCTTTATTGGTATGTGTAAAGCCCAGAATTTCTTTGTCTTCATATTCGTAGCCGGCGCCGCTTCCATATTGTGTAATAGGACTCAGTTGTACCATTGCATTGGGCAGGGTTGCACCGGGATAGGTTAGTCCTGCCCAAACACGCCAACCTTCGGGCGGCGTGTACCCTATAAAATCTGGATCTGTAAGCGGTGCTGTACCGTGAAATGGATTGACATAGGCTACAGGATTTTCTACATATGCCTCTTGTTGTTGCGCTGTTAAAACCTGAGGTATGCTCAACAGCATCACTGCAAAACTGAATAGTATTTTCAAACGGAAGGCGCTAGCAAGGTGTTTCATCAACTTCTATAATTTAAATCGAATTGAGTAATTCGGGTTTCTCTTGGTAGGTTTTCCATAGGAGTTCGCCAAACAAAGTATTTGCCCAGGCAAACCAAGAACGGGTAAAATCGGTAGGATCATCTTTATGAAAAGTCTCGTGCATAAATCCTGTCCCGCCGTGTGTATTTTTAAGCATTTTAATACACTCTTTGATCTCTGCATCTGAAGTGCTGGTAAGACCTCGCATCGTAATCGCCATCGGCCAGATCATATTCATCCCTACGTGCGGTCCGCCAATACCTTCGGCAGCCGTTCCTTTAAAGAAAAACGGGTTGTCTAACGACCAAACAAAATCACGGGTGTTATGATAAATAGGATCATTTGCATCTACCGCATCCAGATAAGGTAAGGAAAGTAAACTCGGCACATTGGCATCGTCCATCATCAAATTGTTACCAAAACCATCGGTCTCAAAGGCATAGATCTTACCGTATTTTTCATGTTCAGTCACGCCATATTTGGCGATAGCTTCTTTAACTTCTGTTGCAAGCGCTTTAAGCTCTTTAGCAAGCTTCGTTTCATCCTGAAGTGTTTCAACCATTTCTGCAGCCTGATTCAAACTCACCACCGCAAAAAAGTTAGATGGAATCAAAAAGGAATACACCGTCGAGTCATCACTAGGTCTAAAAGCGCTGCAAATCAGTCCCACCGGTTTTACAGGATAGCCTTTGCCACGAAGGAAGCGCGTATCTGTCCCGTTAGAAGTATTTCGACTGAAAGAATACGGGTTGGTACCGTCTTTCTCCTGCTGTTCTTTGAAGGTTTTTAAAATGTTTTTGATCGCCTCAAGCCATTGCTTATCAAATGGGGTCGTATCTCCGGTTGTTTTCCAATAGTTGTATGCGAGACGAATGGGATAGCATAAAGAATCGATCTCATATTTACGCTCATGCACTCCCGGAAGCATATCGGTATTATCAGACGTCCACTCCCCTTTTTTCTCCGGATCGTCATAGAATGCGTTGGCATAAGGATCTTTTAAGATCTGACGTGTTTGCCTATTGATCACACCGGCAATAAGGTTTTTCAGGTCTTTATCTTCGTCTGCAAATTGCATATACGGCCATACTTGAGCCGAACTATCCCGCAACCACATAGCATCAATATCACCAGTGATCACATACGTATCTGGCGCTCCTTTATAGGTTGAATAGGTAACCGTGGTATCTAGCGTATTTGGAAAACAGTTGTTGAATAACCAAGTCAACTCCTCATCATTGACATTTTTTGAGAATTTTTTGATCGCCTTCTCGATGGCTTTACTCTCAAAATTACGCGCACCTTCGGGCACACGTACGGTTGGAAATTTTTTACAAACAGTATTTGCAAAAATACCTGTAGGATTAATCATGGTTAAACCCCCTGCCATCGCAGTATTTTGAATAAACTTTCTTCTTTGCATTTTAGAACTATTAATCTGCTTCGAGGGCTGATTTTACCTAAGTAAACCTGCTCAAAGCGAAAACGTTATCATTTTACACAGTGAAAATAAGTAAAACGTTTTAGTTATTCAAGAAATAATTAAGAATAAATTCATTTTCAAATCGAAAATTTATTTGTGAAAAGTTGAATGAGAAATTAGCTTTAAATAAAAAGCCACCTACTGAAATCACATAGGTGGCTTTGGCTAAATAAAAGACTTTCAAATAAATATCAGGTCTTTGTACTCGTATATTTAGTTAGAACGGAAGCAAAAAGAGTCTCCATTCTGTCATTTGAAACAAACTACTTCCGCCATTACTCGTAATATCGAGGCGATAGTACTTATATGCTGTATTGTTATCAAAATAGAATTCGCGAGTCTGGGTACGGTCTGAAAATCTGTAATCTTCTCTGCTATCAAGCGTGGTCCAGGTTTCACCATCTTGCGAACCTTGAATCTCCCAATCTTGTGGGTCTCGCCCAGGCGCATCATTTCCTGATGTAAATGAGTAATACCCTGCAACAATAGGCTCTTCAAATTCTAGATTGATCCAGAAAGGCGTTACAAAACCAGAAAGATATTTGGTGGTCAAATCACCGTCTATCAGTTTTGTTGAACCTTCACGTCCTTCTGCCCCACCGCTGTATTCGCGGTTTACGCTAATCGTACTTTGATCTGTAATATCAACCGGAGGACCTGCGATCACTTTTACCGGTGCAGTAGCTGTAAGTGAATTGTCATCTGCTGCTGTGATACGCAATAAAGTTTCTCCAGATCCGGTTGCTGTAAGTGTTACCGATTTATCTTCATTCATCTGCAAATCTGCAACGCTGGGATCTTCTACTTCCCAAATATAATCGCGTTGCGGAACCACATTAGGTTCAAAAGTTGCAGTAACATCAAGCGAATTTCCTGATTCTAATAAAATGATATCATAATTATCAAGATTAACGCCGTTCTCTACAATAGCATCAAACTCTCTTCTTCCTTCGCAAGATGAAACTGCTACCAGAAGAAAAAGCAATGCCGGTTTTATATACTTTAAAATTGTTTTCATAATGTTCTATTTAGTATCCAGGATTCTGAACAAGATTAGGATTAGCTTGTAATTGTCTGAAAGGAATAGGATAAAGCGTAAGATTAGGATCTCCTGAAGGATCATGATCCCACCAAGAACCTGTGGTAAATTCACCAAATCGAATAAGGTCTGTACGACGCATACCTTCAAAGATGAACTCTCTACCACGCTCTGCAAGGAGTTCGCTCATAGTGAGCGAAGTTGTGGTATAGGCCTCCTCAGCCCAGTCTTCTTCAGTGAAGTAACGCATTTTACTTTCATTGATAAGGTCTACAGCCTCTTGCGTAGCATTACCTCCGTTTAATCGCATCAAGGCTTCCGCTTTATTAAAATAAAGTTCTGTAAGTCTGTAAACCACATAATCACCTTCTAAATAATTAGGATCATCTTGTGTTCCTGAACGGTATTTATGAAAACGCGCACCACTATTCTCTTCTCCGTCGGTCATAGAACCTTCACCGGTTTGTCCCTCTGTATTTCTACGAATGTTGTTTACATAAACAAAAGGCTGCCCGTTATACTCTTCAGACCCCAAAATAGGCTCGTCTGTTCCTAATTTGTATTGAGGTCCAAACAAGAACCATTCTTGCTTACGAATGTCATTTTCTTTGTAGGCGTTAAATGCTGTAGGAATCACTACAAAAGCATTGTTACCGCTATAATTAACATCTAGCGCTGCGGTCATATTTGAGAATCCCATATAGAAGGATCTCCAGTCATAACCGAAATCATTTTGACGGCTGAATGGAAACTGAAAGATATTCTCAGGAGAATCTTCGTTGGTATTATTAAAAGGTCCTAATGGGTCTTGATCTAAAGCGATCTCACCGGTTAAAGAACCTCCTTCTCCTGAAATAACCTTATCTGCATATGTGATACTTTCTTCCCATCTAGGAGTACCAGACCACACTTCTGCATTTAAGTACAACTCAGATAAAATCGAATATCCAACAGCTCTACTCATACGTCCTATAAGTTGTGGTGAAAGCGGCTGAAGCTTTTCTACATTATCTAACAATTCCTGCTCGATAAAAGCAAAAACTTCTTCTTGAGAAGCAGTCTCCGGATTATTAGGAACCCCCACTGTAGTTACAATAGGCACATTACCCCACATATCCATTATTTTCATATAATGATAGGCGCGCAATACTTTTGCTTCTGCAACAATCGATGCCAGACGCTCTGGAGTTACTCCAATAGTTTCTGCATCTACAGCTTCGATACTTTCTATCGCTGTATTTACAAAGCCGAGACCGGTCCACATCAATCTCCAAGCATTATTTAAACGCCCCTCTTGCGGTGTCCACGTATGATAATGCTGTCGTATATGATCTGCATTATCATAACCGTGACGCCCTTTTTGAGGCCAAGCGGTTTGATCTGCAGACAGCTCGTTATGATAGTAATATCCATTTTGCCCAGACCAAGCCAGCCACGCCTGCATATGCGTAAACGGTCTTAAATTGGCCTGTACCAGTTCTAATTCGGTTTTATAAAAATTTGATTCTGAAAGTTCTGAATATGTAGTTTCTTCAAGATCTGTACATCCGATAGTCAATAACATTCCCATCGCACATGCAGCTTTCTGAAATAAGTTTATCTTCTTCATCTTCTAAATATTAAAAGTTAACATTAACACCTGCAGTTACGGTAACTGTTCTCGGGTAGAAGTTTCTTGTGTCTATCCCCGGATAAAGTCCTGTATCTTGAACTTCTGGATCGCGACCGGTATAACCGGTAAAGGTTGCCAGGTTTCTCGCACTACCAAAGAGGCGCAACGCGCTAAACGGACTGTTCTCTCCCAAATTGAAGTTATAGCCTAAAGTAAGGTTGTCTAACTTTATGAAGTTTCCGTTCTCAAGGTAGTAGTCTGAATATTGTGGCGCTTCGGTAATATTGCTATACTGTCCTAAAGCAGAAGTAAGCACGTTACCCGGCAATAAGCTTGGGTTACCATAAAAAAGGTCAACCGTGTTTAGAATATCGTATTTGAATTTACCACGTAGAAGAATGGTGAGATCAAAGTTCTTGTATTTAAACGTATTGGTTAACGAAGCATAATACTTAGGCAAACCATTACCTATGATCGCCTTATCCTCTTCGGTCATATCGCTTGCGCGACCAATTGTACCGTCTGCTTTATGGAATAACCATTTGCCATCAACAGTAAAACCTGCAAAGCGTTTTCCGTAGAAATTTCCTATTGGGCCACCTTCGGTATTTCTAATGGCAGAACCTAGGTTACCTGGGTTTCCAATATTTCCTCCAAACAATTCACTTACCGAGAAGATCTGATTTGAAAGTGTAGTAAGCTCATTGTTTTGATAACTTCCTACAAAATCAACATTCCATTTAAAATCGCCTTCATCAAATACACGGTAGCTAAGCGCAAGTTCTAAACCATTATTGGTAATATTTCCTACGTTAGTATAAATACTTCCTTGAACAAACGGAGGTTGTGGCACGTCATAACTCAACAATAAGTCTTCTGTACGGCGCGTATAGTAATCTATAGATCCGCTTAGTTTATTGAACCAGAAACCAAAATCAAGACCGATGTTAAATTCCTTTTTGGTTTCCCATTTAAGATCTGGATTAGGGTTTTTAACCGGCCCATACGTTTGATAATAGGTAGCACCATCGGCTCCATCTAAAAAGACAGGATATTTACCTCCTGTTCCCAGCGTCACAATAGATTGGTAATTTGGAATCCCTTGATTACCGGTAACACCAAAACCTGCACGCAGCTTAAGGTTGTTTACCCAGCTTGCACCTTCCATAAAGTTTTCGTCAGAAATCAACCAAGCTCCAGAGATCGCAGGGAAACTCGCCCATTTATTATTGGCTCCAAAACGCGAGGAACCTTCGTGACGCACAGATGCCTGTAAGAAGTAACGATCGAGGTAGTTGTAGCTTAAACGTGTAAAGTAGGCAATAAGCGTATTGTCTTCTTTAAAACTAGACATATTTGGCCTTGGTAGATCAATATCGGTGATCGCGTTACCCGCACCAAAATTCCAGTCCTCAAAACCATCTGTGGTGAAACCACTGTTATCCATAGAATAATTCTCGGTAGCCGAATACTGATAACTATACCCACCAAGCAATTCAAAACTGTGCTCCGCAATTTCGGTTGAATACGTAATCGTAGGCTCTACTGTTTGTGTAAAGTCTAAATGACTTCCTTTATAAGCATAACCGGTTCCAAAATATGGGCTACCCGAATTGTATTGCTGGTAATCTTGAGTAGAACGATAGTAACGGTCATCCCAAGAATTTCTCTGATACGAACCAAATACCGAAGCTATCAAGCCCTTAGTAATCTCATAACTCAACTTTGCATCACCAGAAAAGGTAAGTTGTTTACGCTGGTTGAAGCGGTTTGCATATTCAGAAAACGGGTTATAACCATTTTCTGGCTGGTAATAACCATAACGCCCTTCATTATAAAGAACCCCTTCTTCTGAAGTATTGAAAGGTGCAAAAATTGGCGCAGTCGGATTCCAATCGGTTACGATACCAAATTGCCCACCACCTAAAAGGTTGGCGTCATTGATATTTACCACAGCACTTGATGAAAAAGTCAATTTATCATCAAGACCTGTCTGGTTAAAACTTGCTCGTATACCAAACTGCTCGCGACTGTTCTCTAAAGCAATACCTTCTGAGTCTTTATAATATAATGAAGCCCTGTAGTTGCTCGTTTCATTTCCACCAGAAGCAACAAAGTTGTGATATTGTGTAAGATTTGACTCGTTAACCAATGCATCAAAAATATCTGTAGATGCTCCTAGATCATTGTTTTCTCCAATGATTCCATCTGCAATTGCAGCTCTAAACTGTTCTGCAGATAAGAAATCTGGCTTACGGTTAACATAGTCACGTGATACAAAGGATGAATAATTAAAGGTGCTTTTTCCTTTCTTTCCTTTTTTGGTGGTAATTAAAATTACCCCGTTAGTTCCTCGTGTACCATAAATTGCAGCAGCAGCACCATCCTTTAATACATCAAAGGATTCGATATCATTTTGCTGTAACAGATCTAAATTACCTCCCGGTATACCGTCGATAACGATAAGCGGCGAAGTCGAACCTGTAATAGAGGTTACCCCACGAAGTTGAATCGCTGTTCCACCATTTGGATTATTACCTCCGGCACGTGTGATTTGAAGACCGGCTACTTTACCCTGAATCAATTCAACCGGAGAGGACACCTGCCCTTGATTAAAATCTTCTGTCTCTACTTTAGAAACAGCAGTAGATACTGCTTTACGCTCTTGAGAACCATAACCTATTAGAACCACCTCATCCAGTGATTCCTCATTAGATTCCATCGTTATCGTAAATGCATTTTGAGAACCCACAGTTTGTTCAACACTCGTCATCCCTACATAGGAGAATACCAGTACTGCATCGTTTGAAGCAACGTCGATGCTAAAGTTTCCATCAAAATCGGTCGCTACTCCATTGGTAGTTCCTTTCTCTTGAACCGTAACTCCCGGCAGAGGCATTCCTCCGGGATCTGTAACGGTTCCTGTCACCGTTTTTCCACCTTGAGCATAGAGCGTATGTGGTGAGCTCATACCTAGCGCAAGGAAAAAAACCAGAATAAATCTTGTAAATGTTTTGTACATAATTGTTTCTTGTTTCTGGAATTTTAAATTCCCATTAATTGAAGTTTTTAAGTATTAATAATTTTCGCAAACGTTAAAGTAAAACGTTTTAGCAATTATAATAAAACGTTTTACTAAAATTGCATTGAAAGTAAATAATTTTACATAAATTAACATAAATTGCAGTTTTTGTAACCCATTTACAGAATTCTACAGTTTTTAACACCTTTTACACCAGTTAACTGAAAATAATTTAAAAAATTTATCAAGCTTTTTCCATGCAAATAAAAGAATCTTCAAAAATGTATGATGTCATCATCGTGGGCTCTGGTGCCGGCGGCGGTATGGCAACAAAAGTTTTGGCTGATGCCGGACTCAAAGTAGCAGTGGTTGAAGCAGGACCTCATTTTGATCCTGCAGATCCTAAACAGCGTACCCAACTCAAATGGCCCTATGAATCTCCCAGACGTGGTGCCTCTAACCGTAGACCTTTTGGAGATTTTGATAGTGCCTACGGTGGCTGGGAAATTGAAGGCGAACCTTACACTCAAAAAGATGGAACCCAATTCGACTGGTTTCGATCTCGAATGCTAGGCGGGCGTACCAATCACTGGGGACGTATTTCACTGCGTTTTGGTGAGCGCGATTTTAAACATAAAAGCTATGACGGGCACGGCGATGATTGGCCTATAAGCTATGAAGATGTAAAACCTTACTATGATAAGGTAGATAAGCTGATTGGCGTTTTTGGAACTAAAGAAAACATTGAAAACGAGCCTGATGGCTTTTTCTTACCTCCGCCAAAACCCAGATTACACGAACTTTTCTATATCAAAGGAGCGCGTAAATCTAACATTCCTGTAATTCCATCACGTATGTCTATGCTTACCAAAAAGCTCAACGACGATCGTGGTATTTGCTTTTATTGTGGGCAATGTTCCCGTGCCTGTGCGGTGTATGCCGATTTTTCTGCAGGGACTTGTTTGATCTTTCCGGCGCAAAAGAGCGGCGGTCAGGTAGACCTTTTTGTCAACGCAATGGTGCGCGAAGTGACTACAAATGATGAAGGAAAAGCTACCGGAGTTTCATATATCAGTAAAGATGATCGTAAAGAATATAAACTGAAAGGACGCATTGTCGTGCTTGCAGCTTCGGCTTGTAGTTCGGCACGAATTTTATTGAATTCTAAAAGTGAGCAACACCCTAACGGATTAGGAAATAGCAGCGATATGGTAGGCCGTTATCTGCACGATTCTACCGGTGCCAGCAGATCTGCATTCATTCCAGACTTGATGAATCGCGATACGTATAATGAAGATGGTGTAGGCGGAATGCACGTATACACACCGTGGTGGGGCGACAATAAAAAGCTGAATTTCCCGCGTGGTTATCATATTGAAGTTTGGGGTGGTCTTGGAATGCCGAGCTACGGTTTCGGCTTTAACCCTAATGATCTCAACCGTTTCTTCAATCAAAAAGTGGGTGGTTATGGAAACAGTTTACGTTCAGATATTAAAAAATATTACGGTTCTACCATTGGTATGGCAGGTCGCGGTGAGTCTATCGCGATGAAAGGTAATTATTGCGAGATCGACCCAACCACGGTTGATGAGTTTGGGATCCCGGTATTGCGTTTCAACTATAAATGGTCTGAATATGAAGTGAATCAAGCCAAACACATGAATGATACTTTTGAAGAAATTGTGCACAATATGGGTGGAACGATGCTTCAGGATGCACCTTCCAAAGAATCAAATTACGGTCTTGAAAATCCGGGCCGAATCATTCACGAGGTGGGAACAACCCGTATGGGAAGCGATCCTAAAACTTCTGTAGTTAATGAATTTCAGCAGTTACACGATGTAGATAACGTCTTTATCGTAGATGCCGGACCGTTTGTTTCTCAAGCTGATAAAAACCCGACCTGGACCATTCTTGCGCTTTCGTGGAGAGCTTCAGATTATATTATTGAACAATTAAAACAGCAAAACATCTAAACCATGGATAGAAGAGATAGTTTAAAATCGATGTTTTTAGGTTCGTTAGGAACCGGACTTTTACTCACCGGGTGTGATCCTAATCTTGGCGAAAAGGAAGTTGAAATCGCGAAAGCTGCTGAAGATTATTTTGGCCGTACACCTGAAGAACTTGAACTTATTGAAAAGCTACAATCAGAGCAGTTTTTTAGAGAACACGAGATGGACACGTTGAATGTTTTATGTGCGCTTATTTTACCTGCAAATGAGGAATACGGAAGCGCTACAGATGCCGGTGTTCCAGACTTTCTTGAATTTATTGTAAAAGATATGCCGTATTTACAAACGCCCATACGTGGTGGTTTGATGTGGCTGGATCATACTTCTAATTTAGAATACAACACTGAATTTAAAAGTGCTTCGGAAGAAAATCAGAAAGCTATTTTAGATACGATTGCATTTCCTGATCCCGAAAAACCCAGCTGGGAACAACCGGTACAAGTACAGTTCTTTAGCTTGATGCGTAACCTAACGATGACCGGTTATTATACTTCAGAAATGGGAATTAAAGATCTGGACTACAAAGGAAATCAACCCAATATCTGGGATGGCGTTCCTGAAGAAGTTTTGCAGAAACACGGCGTTAGCTACGATCCCGAATGGATCGCAAAATGTGTTGACCAAAGTCAGCGTGGCGTCACCGCCGAATGGGATGACGACGGGAATTTGATTACCTAAAAACAGGCTATAAATCAACAAAAAAACCTCCTAAAAACAGGAGGTTTTTTATTTCTAATTACTTTCGGTAGAATCAAATTCTATCTTTAATATTCATCCTCTGATGTAAAATTCTTACTATTTCAACAGTATTGGTATCATCTTTTCGGTAGAAAATAGTGTGAGATTCGATGACACTTATCCTGTAGTGCTTTCTCAAATGCCCAACAGACTTTCCCGTCATAAAATTAGCAGCAATAAATTCAATGCGATCTATTAAAAAGTTGTAGTAATTATCAGCTTGCTCTTTTGACCATTTATGAAAGGTATGTACCCAGATATGCTCTAAATCTTCAATCGCTTGTTGACTTATACGATATCTGGCCTCACTCATAAATACTTCTTGTGTAAAGCTTCAAGTTTTTTTTCAGAATCAAAATCATCAACAAAACCACTCTGCTCCCCCGCCTCTAAAGCTTTAATCAATTCACGTTCTTTAAGTTCCTCATGTTCAAATAAGCGTAATGCAGATCTGATTACTTCACTTACCGAACTATAGCGCCCCGATTTTACTTCTTCATTTACAAAATCTTCAAAATGACTCCCCAATGAAATTGACGTATTCTTTCCCATTTTTTTGATATTTTAAATAAAAGTACCAACTTTTGGTATCGCAACCAAATGTTCTATATCGAATGCTCAGGGTTCCATTTAACGACTTCATTCTTCAGCATCGAGTCAATAGCCATTTGCACGCAGATTGCGGTATTGGCTCCGGTTTTTAGGTCAGAAATCGGTTTGCTGTTATTTTTGATCGCGTCTCTAAAGTCCATTAAAGCCTGCTTGCTAGGATCTGCGTGGGTAAATTCAAACGGAATTCCCTTTCCTGCTTCCCAAGGTATTGTAGCCCCCGCGACACCATCAACCTCAGCGCGCTTTTTTGTATAATTCCCTTCCGGATAAAACCAGCCATTTACATAGTCTAAAATGATGGTTCCCTTGTCACCCATTACCTTGATCTGATAATCGTCCTTCGCATTGGTCGTTAAACAAGTAAAGGTCGCCTCTACTCCACTGGGATACGAAAATAAATGGTGTACATTATCAAAGGTTTCTCTACCGTCTTTCCAATAATCAATACCGCCGGTACCAAAAACCTGCGAGGGTGTTTCTCCTAAAACCCAATTGGTAAAGTCGATCTGGTGAGAACACAATTCAGCGGTCAATCCGCCGGAATATTCGCGATACATACGCCAGTTGATCATACGCTCCAGCTCTGGTTCGGGGACGGGTCGTCGCCAGTTTCCGCTGCGATTCCATTGACATTCAAAAGCAGTGATCTCGCCTATTTTTCCATCTTTAATCAAATCAACTACGTGCGTATACAAACGCGAACTGTGGTACTGATGTCCGGTTTGAAAAACCAAATTTCCCTGAGCCGCATCAACAACATCCAACACGGCATCATAACCTTTTGCCATTGTTTTTTCGCCATACACGTGCTTTCCGGCGGCAAGCGCATCAAGTTCAATCTGAGCATGTGTGCTGAAAGGCGTAGCCACCAAAACCGCATCAATACTTTTATCTTCGAGCAATTTTCGATAATCGGTATAGGCTTTTGCTGAATCTCCCGCGCGCTTAATTCCGTTAGCTAACCGAAACGGAATAACATCACAACAGGCTGCCACTTCAATCCCTTCAATATCTTTCATCACCGAAATTAAACCGCCACCGCGATCGCCGGTTCCTATCACACCAATGCGTATTGGTGCACTTGAACCCACATATTTATTAATATAAGCAAACCCCGGACTAGCAGAAGATACCGCCGCTGCTGCCAGACTACTCTTGATCACAAAATCTCTACGTTTCATAGTCTCTTAAATTTTTGGTTCCCAATTAGGAGCGTACTCGCGTCCCCAAAGTTGCATCGCTTCCCGATCATAAATGCGACCTGATTTAGCATCAATATCAAAACCGCGCCCTACACGGTACGCCATATTTGCATAATGCACCATCGCCATACTTACCGAAGCATCTTCAATAGGTGCTTTTAAAGTTTCTTTACCGCGAATAGCCTCAAAAAAGTTTACCATATGCGCTGTCGAAGAGTCGCCACCTCCGCCGAGTGCGAGTCCGCTTTCTGCGGTTTCTTCACTTTGTTTGATCACTTTTCCGCTGCGGTCCATAAGCACATAGTTAGAACGATCTACCAAAACCGAACCTTCGGTACCAAAAATCAATGTACCACGACCGCGACCATAGGTATTGTAACCGTTTCGGCTTTTTCCGTCCCAATTGATCACTTTATCATCGTCGAATTTGAACGTGGCATACATCGTATCATACATTTCCCAACCGTCATTCTTGAAATGGCGTTTTTCAGCTTGCACCTCAGCATAATTAGGAAACTCAACGCCCAAAGCCCATCGTGCGATGTCGAGTTCGTGCGTAGCATTATTTCCGGTTTCTGCGGTACCGTAATTCCAGCCGTACCAATGCCAGTTGTAATCCCAGGTTTCGCTGGTATAGGCTCTGCGCGGAGCAGGCCCTTGCCAAAGCTCCCAATCTAATCCGGTAGGTACAGCTGCCTGTTTTTGCACCGGTGTTTCCCCACGTGTATTGGAATAAAAAGCCACCGCTTTGTATACATCGCCAATCACGCCTTTATGAATTTGATCTATGATCTCTATGGTATGCAACGAGGAACGCTGTTGGTTCCCCATCTGCACGCGTTTGTCAAACTTTTTTGCCGCTGCAACCAGGAGTTCATTTTCATTCATATTGTGGCTGCACGGCTTCTCGACATAGACATGTTTACCCGCTTTCAAGGCCATAATAGAACCTGGTGTGTGCCAATGATCTGGTGTGGCATTTACGAGAATATCTACCTCCTTATCTTCGATCACTTTGCGAATATCATTTTCTAATGCCGGTGTGTAATCAATATGTTCTTTAAAATTCTTAAGCGCGTTCAACCGGCTTTTTTCCATCACATCGCAGAGGTAGAGTAATCGTACATTAGACTCCTTGCGGGCGATGGGTGCATAATAGGCGCCCAAACGTCTGCCTAATCCCGCGACCGCAACATTTAGCCGATCATTAGCACCTATGATGTTGCGATAACTGCTGGCAGCCATTCCCATTGTGGTGTTGCTCAAGGCTAAAGCGGTACCGCCCAAAATTGATTTGTTGATAAACGATCTACGTGTTGTCATACTACAATACTTTGATTTTGATGTTTTTAAATGCTACGCGATCTCCGTGATCTTGCAATAGAATATTCCCTTTTTCAAAAGTGCCGAAGCCGGGCCAATCTTTGTATTTACTCTCTTCAACCAATTGTAAAAACGCATCACTGCCTCGGTCATATTCCAATACTTTCACGTCGTTTAAATAATGCTCTACGTGCTTGTTTTTACTAACGATTCGAGCTGTATTCCATTCACCGATAGGATTTACCGGTTTATTAGGATCTGCCTGAATCAGATCGTATAAAGATGCTAGTGTGCGGCTTCCCTCGTGATTGCCCAGCTTGGCATCGGGATGGTGCGCATCGTCAAGAATCTGGTATTCTAAACCTATTGAAGAACCTTCGCCTTTGTTCAATTCGGTATCTACATAATATTTGATCCCGCTGTTGGCGCCTTCTGTAATTTTGAAATCTATTTTAAGTTCAAAATCCTGATACTGCTCTGTGGTCACGATATCGCCACCGGCAGCTGATTCTTCACCTCCGGTGGAAAGCACGATGAGTTCGCCGTCTTCAATGACCCATCCCTTTTCAGGAAAATGATCGAGTTTTCCTCCGCGCCATCCTTCGGTAGTTTTTCCATCCCAAAGCAATTGCCACCCAGATGCTACTTCTGCTTGTGTCAGATTATTTTTAGTATTGAAAGCAGGCAAGCTCATTTGTTTACTGTATTGCTGCGGATTCTCTGTAATGATCTTAATGTTCTTCCATCTAATTTCCTTTCCGGGTTCATCCTCTGCGCCTATCGCGTGCACTTGTAATGCAATAAATCCTGAAGCGGTCTGGTCATCTACCAGATGCGCCGCTTCTACGCCATTGATCCAGGTTTTTAACGTATCACCCAAAGCTTCCACACGGTAATGATTCCATTCATTTTGCTTGAAAGCCTGTTGTGCTTTAGGATTGTTCTCTAATGAATACAACCAACCTCTGCGGGCTTCATCATAAATCCCAGCACTCCAAGCACGCTCTGAAGGATCGATTTCTATCTGATAGCCGTGCACGCGTCCATTCCTAAACTTTGGCGTACTAAGGCTGCGTATTTGAATACCGCTATTCATCGAAGGATCAACTTTATAATCCAATTCCATAATAAAATCTCCATAATCCTGTGTCGTTGTAAGAAACGAATTGGGCGTATTCGCCACAGTGGTCCCAACTATTTCATCACCTTCTATGCGATACGCTGCTTTACCATTGAGTTGTTTCCAACCGTCGAGTGAAGTCCCATTAAACAAGCTTTGCCAAGGTTCGTCTGCCGTTTCTGATTCATTTTTACAGCCTGTAAAAACCAGCAAACCTAGTGCTGACAAGACTAAATACTTAAATACTATAGTATTCATAAATACGGTTTATTAATTAACTGTTAGTTATACGTTTAAATATACGCAATCGATATAGCATACGACTAAAAAAATAGCGAGACTTCAATTAAGAAGCCCCGCTATCACACACACTAGTTTAATTCAACTTTTGATATAAACTTATCTTTGGTCCCCCAATCTTCATTGGGCGTAGCTGCTGTTTCGATGATCAAGTTTCCGCCGGAAGTCAACTCTTCATGCGTGAGCCAATTTCGGTTTAAAGCCTTTCCATTAAGGGTCACCGATTTCACATAGAAATGCTCCTTGTTATAATTTTTTACTGAAATACTGAAAGTTTTACCTGGGGCAAGATTCAGTTTTACTTCTTTAAAAATAGGTGCTGTTAGATAGTAAACCGGACTTCCCACATTTGCCACCGAAAGCCCCATACTGTGAAGCACAAACCACGAAGACATCGTTCCTGCATCATCATCCATCGTACGCAAGTAGGCTTTGGGTTTGTTCTGATAAATGCGGCCCACATAAGGATCTATCCCTTTGCTGTTGTCGTTAAAGTAGGTTTGCACCACGGTATCCAAAAGAATTTCTCTAAAGAGCTTTTGTGATTTCCAAGGCTGGCTGGTCGCATTGTACAATCCCGGAACTTGCAAATCTGGCTGATTGGCGTGATTGTAATTAAACTCTTCAAAAAACTGGTCTAATTGGTTCTCAAAAGTTTCGGCACCACCTGCCAATTCTTGTAACCCGTTTACATCCCAAGGCACAAACCAGCGGTATTGCCAGATCGTCCCTTGATACAAGCCACGTGCTTGCATTCGATCTACATCACTTTTTGACAGATCTTTAAAATCTTTATCCCAATAGGCTTTATAATCTAAAGCTTTATCTAGATACTTTTTACTCGCTGTTTGGTCACCTGTCGCTTTGAGGATTTCACTCATCGCCCAGAGATCGTAAGACGACTCTAAAGCTTTATCAGGAGCGCCAAAATCTAAATGATCTGCTTCATAAAGCAGTGAATCTTTGATAGCTTCAAAATCGACGTCATAGCCTTTTTTATAAGCGTCGAGTAACACCACCATCGCGTGTTCTGTGCGTACCGTAGGTGAAGTCTCGTGCTCTGTAGCCCAATTCTTTTTCCCAAAACGGTATAAATTGGCAATACTGGTCGTGATATCCTGATAAACTTCAGGATGCGCTAACGATAAAAACGGCAACTGCTCGCGGTAATTATCCCAAATCGCCCAACCATTATAGACTTTATAATCCTCATTTTGCACAGAACCATCTGTGGCTCTAAACGTGCCGTCTTCTTCGGAAACTAAAAACGGAGATTGCGCAGTTCGATACAACAGCGAGTAGAATAATTGCAGGCGATCTTTTTCACCAGAAACTTCAATGGTGTTCAAATAAGCATTCCAACTTGCGGAAGCCTTTCCTTTTAAAGTCTCAAAATCATCTGAAGTAATGCGTTTTTTAGCGTAGCCTTCATTTACTGAAGAAAAACCTACCTGAACTTCAGCAGCATCCCCCAAACCTTTTACCATCAATTGGTGCTCCCCTACGTTCTGAATCTGAGCTTCTTCCGGTAATTTAATCGCATAATAAATGCGATAGGTTCCGGCGTGGCAGGTAGTTTTGGTGTCCATATATCCTGAGATCAAGTTGCGACGTATCTCGTGTGTTTCAGCAACAAAACGATTACTCAGCGCAAAAGAAAGGTCGATATACAGTCCGCTATTCGCATTAGGAAAGCTGTATTGATGCATCCCTAAATTTTGGGCTACGGTGAGTTTGGCGTCAATTCCATTTTCAAAATTCACATGGTAAAAACCGGGAACTGCATCTTGCGTTTTTTTGATAAGCTTGGTACTTACTTCTGCATTTAAAATGGGTTTAATGAGAATATTACCACCGCTACCTGTACAGCCCACACCTTCCATTCGGGTATGTGTAAAACCGTCAAACTGCTTTGCATAATACTCGTAACCCGTATGTTGATGCGGATTGGTTTGCGGGCCTAAATTCATCATATTGAACGGCGTAGTCGCCGATGGAGACATCTGCCCGTGGTCACCGCTGGTTCCCAAAAACACATTGACATAATCTGTTAATGACTCTTGCGCAACGCTCGTAAAGGCCAATACTAAAGTAAAAAGTACCGCTATATAATTTTTCATTAAGAAGGCTTCAGTGGTTATTCTTTAAAGTTAGGATTTAGCAACATTAAACTGTTTCGGCAATGTTATGTTTTCTATGAATCCAGACTCCGTAGATCGCGATAAGCGTAAAACAAAGCACCGGCAGTAAGAACGAAAGGTTCATTTCAGAAAGGCCTAAAACGGTGATATCGTTAACACCAACGCCACCAAGGTCGATAATCATTCCTTGAAGTTTTGGTAAAAGCGCGCCACCTACAATGGCCATAACCAAACCTGCGGCACCAATTTTTGATTGATCTTCTTTTAAACCCTCTAAAGCGATCCCATAAATCGTAGGGAACATTACCGAAAGGAACAAGGATACCATCACTAAACTATAGAGTCCTACGGTTCCCTCTAAAATCACAGCTCCTAAGGTGAATACCCCACCAAGAGCTGAAAAATAGCTCAGGAGTTTCCCTGAACTCATAAACTTGAGCAAATAGGTACCTATAGCACGCCCCACGGTGAACAAAACAAAAGCTCCTAATTGATAATTTGCAGCGGTAGAACTGGAAATTCCTTTAGACTCGGCATATTGATAAATATAGGTCCAGCAGCCAATTTGTGCGCCCATATACAGCACCAGAGAAAGTACTCCGAGCGTATATTTCTTATTTTTAAAAAGCTCTGCAAAAGTATCTTTAACACTAGGTATTTCCCCATCTCCTTTAGCCTGAGGCATTTTATTTACGGCGATAAGAATCAAGATCGCTAAAACAACCAGACCTAAGATCACGTATGGATTACGAATTACCATAAGATCTGCAGATTTGATCAATAACTTTTGTGCTTCGGGCAGAGCCGAAAAGTTCTCAACATCATCAGACTGCAATAGATCAAGTACAAAAAACTTTGCCGCGAGTAAGCCTACGATCAACCCTACGGGATTAAAAGCCTGTGCTAAGTTCAAACGTTGGGTTGCCGTTTTTTGATCACCCATCGCTAAGATGTAAGGGTTTGCTGTAGTCTCTAAAAATGCCAGACCAAAGGTTAGAATATACAAGCCCAAACAGAAAAACCAGAAAAGTCCTGTAGTTGCTGCGGGATAAAATAATAAGGCGCCGCCGGCGTAGAGCGTGAGACCAACCAGAACTCCAGATTTGTACGAGAACTTACGTACAAATAAAGCGGCCGGAAGCGCCATGCAAAAATATCCTCCGTAAAAAGCCATCTGTACCCAGGCGGCTTGTGAATTGGACAACTCTAACACCTTTTTAAAAGCCTGAACCATAGGATCTGTAACCGCATTTGCAAAACCCCAAAGGGCAAATAACGAGGTCACCAAAATAAAAGGAAGTAGTAATTTTTTAGGTACAACCGGAGTTGCTTGCGTTTTATTCATTATAAACTATTTGAATCTGTGCTTTTTAAAATCATCGCACTACACAATCGTTGTAGTACAAGAATTCTAAATTTTAAAACTTTTTATACTTGTTTGCTTTTTAACGAAAACGATCTCGATATCGTTTTCACTAAAACGTTTTACTTTTGTAAATCTAAACGTTTTTCTTTAAATCAAAAATTAAATGTTGAAGCTTGATTTAAATATGCTGTTCTAAGATCAAAGTTCTATAGTGATCAAGGCTTGAAATAAGCATCAAAAAACAGCAAATGATACTTGATCGCATCCCGCCAAACATCCCACGTATGACCACCGGGCGTAGTTAAAAATCGGTGCGGAATATTCATATACTCCAGTTTGTTATGAAGTTTTACATTGGCATCATAAAAGAAATCTGCCGTCCCGCAACTAATTATGAGTTGTAAGGCATTGGGCGTTAACAATGATGTCATATTGATCACGCTATTGGCTTCCCAACGTTCTTGATGCGCTGCATATGTTCCCAAATATTCTGAAATTTCCCAGTTATTTGGAAAGGGTGTAATGTCTACGCCTCCACTCATACTTCCCACAGCGCCAAAAACATCCTGATGTTTAAAAGCCAGATACAACGCACCGTGACCGCCCATACTCAAGCCGGTAATGGCTCTTCCGGTTCGGTCTTTTATGGTATTGTAGGTCTTGTCTATCCACACCACTAATTCTTCAGCTACATAAGTCTCATATTGACTTTCAGGTTTTATCTCGCTGTCAAAATACCAACTGTTATAATTTCCGTCAGGACTCACAAAAATCATCTGATACGTGTCTGCCAATTCCAGCAATTGTGGAGCTCGCTTTGGCCACTCGGTATAATTTCCGGAATGGCCGTGGAGCAAATAAACCACAGGATATTCTTTTGAGGTATCGTAAGCATCTGGAGTTATAACCATTGCTTTAATGTCTTTATTCATCGCAGCGCTGTGCGTGGTAACCGTTTCTAATTTACCTGCATACGTAAGCGTAGAGATAAGCAAAAACAAAGCTAGAATGACTTCACGTATACTTCTCATACTTTTCAAATTTTCAAATTAATTCGGGAATACATCTGTTGCCTTGGCCATAGTATTCCATTCTTCTTGCATCGCTTTTAAACGCTCAGGATATTTTGCTGCGAGATTATTCATTTCTGTACGATCTTCTTTCAGATTATACAATTCCCAATCTGCATTACCGTCAAGCTTAACGAGTTTCCAATCGCCCTGACGTAAGGCTGCTGCACCAAAATGCTCCCAAAATAGCGTTTCATTAATCGGTGCTTCTTCTGTATTTGTAAAAGCCGAAACCATACTTTCTCCCATATACGGGTCGATCGTATTTCCATTGAATTCCTCCGGATAAGTCGCTCCTGAAAGCTCCAATAAGGTAGGCATAATATCAATAATATGCGCTGCCTGTGATTTCACAATGCCCTGTTCTTTGATTCCTGCCGGCCAGTGTACAATGAAAGGCGAAGTGATTCCACCTTCATAAACGCGGGCCTTCCAGTATCTAAACGGAGTGTTGGCCACATTTGCCCAAACCGGACCAATACCAGACATCACTGTTTCTGGTCCCGGAAGATGTTCTTCACTTTTCTTTACAGGATAGTGAATTTCGCGCCCATCACGTGTTTCTGAAGGACGGTCAAAACCAATGCCGTATTGTGAAGGACGCTCAGAACTTGCCCCATTGTCTGACATAAACATAATTACGGTATTATCAAGTTGGCCGGTTGCTTCCAACTTGTCAATGAGTTTCCCGATGTTTTGATCCATTCGATCAATCATTGCGGCGTGAACCGCCATCGCACGGGAATCCCAGTTTTCATTCTCATTTTCTGCCCACTTCAAGTCGGGAAACATAAACTCAGAAAGTTTGGTTGTGTCTCCTTTAAAAATACCTTTCTCAATAAGTTTTTTATAGCGTTCTTCTCTAATTTTTTGCCAGCCTTCGTCGTAGACCTGCTCATACTTCTTGATTTCTTCCTCGGGTGCCATTAAGGGCCAATGCGGTGCACAATGGGCCACATAAAGAAAAAAGGGCTTTTCTTCTCTTACAAAATGGTCAACATAAGCAACGGCAGAATCGCCGATGGCATCAGTATAGTAGAAATCTTTTGGAACCTCTTTTACCGGCTCTGTACCATTTACCAAAGCAAACGGATCAAAATAATCTACCACTCCCCAAATGTTTCCGTAGTATTTATCAAAACCACGCGCTGTAGGATAGGTATCTAAATCTGAAAACGTTTCCTTTTCTGTCTGATGATTTAACCACTCGAGCTGCTCATTTCCACCCAAATTTTCTGTTGGTGAAACGTGCCACTTCCCCACCATTCCGGTTTGATAGCCGGCAGTTTTTAAAACTTCAGCTAGGGTTACGGTTTGTTCATCAAGTCGACCTCGATATCCCGGAAGGTTACGATCCATCGTCATCTGACCTATCCCCGCCTGATGCGGATATTGCCCGGTGAGTAATGCCGCGCGAGAAGGGCAACATCTCGACGTGTTATAAAAGGCATTGAAGCGTAAGCCATTTTCTGCAAGACCATTCAAGGCCGGAGTATCTACTTCCCCACCGTAACAGCCTAGATCTGAAAAACCTAGATCGTCTGCCATAATTACTACAATATTGGGTTTTTGTGGTGTTTCTAAAGCAGTCTGATTTTCAGAAGCCGAATCATTTTTACAATTGATGAAGAAAAGTGAAAGTGTAGAAAAAAGACAAATCTTTCTACCTAATGGTTGTATCTGGTGTAACATGTTTAAAAAACTAAAACGTTTTACTTTTGTTGTAAATGTATTCTTTTCAAATCAAAAAATCAGGATTCCCGTTTTAGAAAATCCTGATTTCCAATTTTAAATGTTATGCTGAAGCCTATTCATTAAGCGCATTGATCACTTCGGTATTGATCTTATTAACGCGCTTGACATCTAACTTATCTATATCGCGATCGTAAGTCATTAAACCGTTAATCTCTCCTTCTACATCGGTAGTTTGTGTGTAGATCGCTCCAGAGAATCCGGCGCTTACAAGTTCTTTCAGCTTTTCTGCATAAGCTACATATTCATCAGTTACCTCTTTTGAGTTATTGAATTTTACATAACCCCAATTGTTTCCGGTTTTCCAAAGATGTCCTTCCAGTGGAAGTCCGATTCCTCCATACTCTCCTATTACATTCACACGATTGGCATCGTACAAATACATATTAGGCGCAGGATAATGGTGTAAATCCAGAATGTCACCGGTCTGGAAGAAATTACCTCCACTAGCAGAATTTACCAAACGAGAAGGATCATATTCATTGGTCCAATCTGTAATTTCAACAGTCTTGAATTGCCCCCAAGATTCATTAAATGGCACCCAGATCACGATACTTGGATATGAATAGAGATAATCCATTATTTCTTTCCACTCTTTACGGTAGATCGCTTCTGATTGCGCGCTGCGCTCAAACTCGTTTCCTTTATGGTAATCGCGATTTTGCCAGTCGTGCGAATTATCACCGTTAGGCATATCCTGCCAAACTAAAATACCCAAACGATCACAGTGCGTATACCAGCGTGCAGGCTCCACTTTCACGTGTTTACGTATCATATTATAACCGTATTCTTTGGTTTTTACAATATCGTATTTAAGCGCCTCATCAGTTGGTGCGGTGTATAAACCGTCAGGCCACCAACCTTGATCAAGCGGACCAAACTGAAAGTAATCCTTATTATTCAGTTGCATACGCATAATGCCTTTATCATCTCTTTTCTTAGAGATCTTACGCATTGCGAAATAACCCTCAACCGCATCCTGAGTCTTTCCGTGGTCTAGAAGTGTGATTTTAGTATCGTATAAAAACGGAGATTCTGGCGACCATAATTTAGCATCCGGAACAGCCATCACAATAGGTTCACCAACGGCTGCCTTAGTGGTTGCAAGGGTTTTATTTCCGTCAAGAATACTAACCTCAACAACATCACCGTATGTAGTTCCTGCAGCGGCCACTTCAAAAGAGATCGTGCTTTGATCAATATCTGGAGTCGTGTGTACCTCTTCGATATGCTTTTTACTCACAGGCTCTAACCAAACCGTTTGCCAAATCCCGGTTACCGGTGTGTACCAGATTCCGTCAGGATTTTTCACTTGCTTTCCTCTGGGTTGAGGACCGTCGCTGGTAGGATCCCAAACCTTAACGGTGAGCTCTTGTTTTCCGCTCTTTAAAAACGGACTAATATCAAATGAGAATGGCGTAAACCCTCCGGTATGCGAACCTATTTTCACTCCGTTCAACCAAACTTCGGTTTCCCAATCAACCGCACCAAAATGCAATACTACTTCTTTATTCTTCCAATTTGAAGGAACTGTAAATTCTCGGTTATACCATACCTCTTGATCTGCACCCACTTCTTTCATCACGCCAGAAAGACTTGACTCTACCGGAAAGGGTACCAAAATTTCTCCATCAAAACTTTTAGGAGCAGCAGCTCCTTTTTTCTGAATACTATATTCCCAAAGACCATTTAGGTTTTGCCAAGCATCACGCTCCATAATTGGCCGTGGATATTCTGGCAACACGTTATTGACATCAATTTGGGACGCCCATTTGGTTTTGATCTTGTCTCCGGCCGGTTTCCACTGTGCCGTGAGTGTCGATGTAGCAAAAGCCAAAATGGCTAAAACTTTAATTTTTTTCATCTTAAATACTAGGATTAAAATGGACGTCTCTATAAATTACAACGTTGTAATTCTGAAGAACACCATACATTTGTTTTTCAAAGTACGTTATAGAATCACCTAATTTTATCAGGATTTCGTATCAATTTGGTATTAAATTCATTCAAAATCAGCATATTTTTAAATTTCACGGGTATTGTGAGACGATATGTTGAGATGCTGAACTGTATTATTGTTTTGATAGCTGTATCTTTTAACCCATAAATATTCAGGTTTTGAAATACATTATTTATTCGCTTTTTTCACTCCTATTTTCGACGCAACTGCTCTTAGGTCAGGACTACTATTTTGAACATTACACGGTAGAAAACGGTTTGTCGCACAACACCGTTTTGTCTTCCCTTCAGGATTCTAAAGGATTTTTATGGTTTGGGACCAAAGATGGTCTCAATCGCTTTGACGGATATGCCTTCAAACGATTTCAGAATAAACCCAATGATCAAAAGCATTTATTAGGAAATTATGTAGAATCGCTTTTAGAGTACGACGGCAATATTTATGCAGGAACAGATAATGGTTTATTTAGATACGATTATAAACTTGAGAATTTCACTTTATTAGAGGGAACCGAAGACATCATCATTCAAGACCTGGAGTACGATGGCGACGGTAATATCTGGTACATTGGTAATGGTACGCTTTATAAATACGACACAGCAAACCATAAAACCTCAGACTTTCCTACCAGCAATTATTTTGTTGCGACCAAACTCTTAAAAACTCCTGATGATGGCATTATTGTTTCCAGCCTTGACGAGTTGTACCGCTATGACCCGACTGACGCGAGTTTTAAACATTTAGGCTTTCATATAGACAACATCGAGCTTTCGGCATTTAACATCAATAAATTATTGATGCTTGATGAGCGCACCATATTGATGGGTACGCACAATTTTGGAGTACTGGCTTTTGATTTAAAAACCAAAGAATCACGCCCGTTCCTTCCGGTTGAAAATCCGTTTTACATTCACGATCTGGTGCTAAAAAACGATGATGAGCTATGGGTTGCTTCAGAATCAGGAATTCATATTTTCAACATCAAAACTAAAGCTTATACCAATCTCAAAAAAAACATCAGTGACCGTTATGCGCTTTCAGACAATGCAGTCTATACGTTAACTGTAGATAATAATGGTGGCGTTTGGGCGGGAACCTATTTTGGCGGAATTAATTATTTCGCACCTGCGTATCGCTTCTTTAAAAAATACTTTCCAAAACCCGGTCAAAATGCCATCGTAGGTAATGCGGTAAGAGAAATTAAAGAGGACCAAAACGGGATGTTGTGGATAGGTACCGAAGATAACGGAATGAGTAAATACAACCCTAAAACAGACCGTTTTACCAACTTTAAGTCAAAAGAGGATGGCGGTATTTTAACGCATCACAACATACACGCTTTGATGCCTGATGGTGACCGTATTTGGGTAAGCTTTTTTGATAACGGGATTGATGTTATCGACATTAATACCAATCGCGTACTCAAACATTACCAAGTTGGTAATTTAGGGAAAGAGCGCAATAATTTTGTATTCTCCCTCATCAAGAGCAGTAGCGGTCGAATTTACGCGGCAACCGTACGGGGTGTAAAATATTATGACCCTAAAACCGATAGCTTTATCCTTTGTGATCAGTTTCCTGAAAATTATCATTATACCTCTTTTATAGAAGATCATAATGGCGTGTTATGGGCCGGATCCTATTGGGCTGGCTTGTACTACTACAATCCAAAAACCGGAGAAAAAGGCTATTATCAAGAAGAAAATGCACAAGATAAAACCATAAGTCATAATCATATTAACGGAATCTTTGAAGATGATACGCAGCGCCTATGGGTTACTACTGAAAGCGGACTCAATCTATTTAATCCACAAACCGAAACTTTTGAAACCTTCACCACAAAAGATGGATTTCCCAGTAATGTGTTTTATGCCATCGTCGAAGATGATAAGGGTAATTTATGGGCAACCACTGCCAATGGACTCACCGCTTTTGACCCGGAACTTAAAGGCATTAAAACCTTTACCAAAGCTCAGGGGCTTTTAGGAAATCAATTCAATTACAATAGTATTCATAAAGATGAACAAGGTCGCATTTACGCAGGTAGCGTTAATGGAATGATACGCTTTGATCCTGCCAGTTTTATCCAAGATGCTCATAAAGCACCCTTATATTTGACAGGCTTGCAGATCAACAATAAAGAGATCGCTGTGCAAGAAGAAGGTGATATTCTACTTGAGTCTATGGCGAGTCTTGACAAACTTGTTTTAGGGCCAGAGGACTCCTCGTTTAGTATTGATTTTGCTGCGTTAGATTATACAGCGCCAGAAATGACGCGCTATTGGTACAAACTCGATGGCTTGTCTAATGACTGGATCGATCTGGGAAATAACAACACGGTACATTTTACAAAACTGAATCCCGGCAATTACACCTTAAAAGTTAAAGCGCGTAACAGTAACGGTGTCTGGAGCGAAGAAAGCAAACCACTTGCTATAGAGATCCTGCCTCCTTTTTACCTTACCAATCTTGCTTTTGTGTGTTATGTTGTTTTTGCGATTTTAGGCATTGTAGCCGTTTTTAGAGTTTACCATTTATACCTCGCCCGTAAAAATAACCGAAGAATCAAGCAAGCCAACGACAAAAAAGAAAAAGAAGTATACCAGGCTAAAATTGAATTTTTCACCAATATCTCACACGAGATTCGCACACCACTAACGCTTATAAAAAGTCCGTTAGAGAAAATTCTTAAGTACAAAGATGCTTATCCGGAAATCGCCGATAATCTAAAAATCATGAACAAGAATACCAACCGTATTCTTAACCTGGTGAATCAGCTACTCGATTTTAGAAAGACCGAAATTGAAAATATGAGCCTCTCTTTTGTAAAGACCGATGTGAGCCAGTTGGTACACAAAACCCAAAGTCGCTTTACCGAAGCAATAGCTGATAAGGAAATGCAACTTCATCTTGATCTCGCATCTGACGTTAATGCAATTGTTGATCCTGAGGCTCTGAAAAAAATATTGAGTAACCTGATGAGTAACGCAATCAAATATGGTGAAAAGCATATTTATCTTCAACTGGAAAAGACCGAAACAGACTTTAGCATCATTGTAAAAAATGACGGATACTTGATTCCCGAGACGATGAAGCAAAAGATTTTTGAACCTTTTTATCGCTTATCTGAAGGACAAAATCAGGCAGGTACCGGGATTGGTTTGTCTCTGGCACATTCGCTTAGCGAGATGCACGACGGCAGCCTAAAACTTCAAACAAAGAACGATGGCTTAAATACTTTTGTCGTTACGCTTCCGCTGCATCAAAAGAAACATTTTGAACTCTTCGATCCTAAATCAGAAACCGAAGAACCTCTTAAAACTCCCGAAAAACCGGTTAAACCTTCCGCAGAAACAAAACCTGTGGTAATTGTAGCAGAAGATAATCAAGACCTCCGGGAATTTGTGACCAAAGAACTTCAAGAAACCTATCAGGTTTACGCCGCTCCCAATGGTGAAATAGCTTTACAATTGCTTGAAGAGCATAGTGCGCATCTGGTAATTAGTGATATTGCAATGCCTGTAAAAGACGGCTTTACCTTGTGCCGTGAAGTAAAGACCAATATAGAAACCAGTCATATCCCTGTGATTCTACTCACTTCAAAAAATGCGCTTTCGGCTAAAATTGAAGGTCTTGAGTCTGGTGCAGATGCCTATGTAGGCAAACCCTTCTCGGTAGATTTCCTAAAGAAACAAGTGGCGAACCTCATCGAGAATCGCAAGCACATTATGCAGCATTATGCGACTTCTCCTCTAGCGCATATGCGCAGTATGGCCAATACCAAAACAGACGACGCTTTCATCAAAAAACTAGATGAGACTATTGCCAATAATATGGCCGACTCTAATTTGAATGTTGAAACTCTGGCCGAAATCATGCATATGAGTCGTTCTACCTTGTATCGCAAAATTGCCGAAATCACTAATTTAAGTCCGAACGAACTCATCAATATCTCCCGCCTTAAAAAGGCCGCAGAACTGCTCAAAACCGAGAATTACAAGATTTATGAAGTTGCAGAAATCGTAGGTTATAATTCGGCTACGAGTTTTGGTCGTAACTTTCAGAAACAATTTCAAATGACGCCATCAGAATATGTTAACAGCAATCAATCTATTCTATAAAAAAAGCCCGGAAATCCGGGCTTTGTAAATGCTTTTGAGGCTTAATAACTATTCGTCTTTTTTGATAAAAATGTAATCCCGTAACTCCGACTGGCGTAAGCCTTCGATCAATTCTGCTACGGTGAGCGCATTTAATTTTGCTCCGTCGTGACTCGTGTGCGTATGATCATCCGGGAAAAACTCAGCTACTTTTTCTTTACCCATAGCTTCGTATTTCTGAGCTACCGCTTCATTTAGATTTAAGAAATGTCCGCCGGCCTGATCTACTGCTTCTTTAGCCCATTTCACATAGGATTCGGTTGGGCGTTCCACCTTTCCGTTAGGCCATTCGTTACGCGGAATCATACTCAATACGATTGGTGTAGCTCCGGCTGCTTCGGTCTCTTTGATGTATTGTTTCATATACCAGCCGTAGGTATGCACGGTTTCGATACCTGTACTATCGCGCTGGACGTCTTGAGTTTCATCACCCATCCCTTTTAGAGAACCCCGATATTTAGGCTGATCTACACGCCCGCCATCATTATGCCCAAATTGCATCAACACAAAATCTCCGGGTTCTAAACGCTCTTTCACTTCATCCCAAAGCCCTTCGTATCTAAAAGTACGGCTGCTTCTTCCGCCTCGCGCTTTATTATAAACGGTCATTCTGGTCGTGTCTACATGCTGTGAAAAATACACACCCCAACCTACTTTACCGTCCTGGCCGTTGCTGGCCACTGTAGAATCTCCGATGATGAACAAATTGCGCTTTCGCGGAAGCGTGATCTCAGGATTTTCAAGCACATATTCTTTTAACGAATTATCACTTTCCTGAAGTCCTTCTGCGATCAAAGAAGCTGCTAAAACCGCTCCTTTAGCCGAAGTATGCGTGTGGTCCCGCTTGTAAAAAAGGTTTCCGGTTACTGCATCTTCACCTTGAGCTTCCATTGCAGAAGCCATTTTATCATTAAGATTGATGAAAGTTACTCCCTCTTCTTCAGCGATTTGTTTTGCCCAACCGCCATAGCTTTTATCATTACGCGGTACTTGACCATCCTTCCAGTCATTGCGCGGAATTGGCGCCATAACTACAGGAATAGCTCCTTTAGCCTTTGCTTCGGTAACCACTTTACGAATGTACCAGCCATAACTGTGTACAACTTCATGCTCACCGGTAAGCATATTGTCTATTTCTTCAGTTTCTTCGCCGGTTCCTTTGATGGTTCCGCGTGCGCGAGAATCATCATTAAGCGCTCCGCTATCGTTATGTCCAAACTGAATCAACACATAGTCACCTTTTTGTAAACTGTCTAACACCGGCTGCCAAAGCCCTTTGCTTTGAAAGGTACGACTGCTCGTCCCACCCAAAGCGTGATTTGCTACCTTAACTTTTGTGGTATCTAAAAACTGACCAATAAAATCGCCCCAGCCCCAAAGACCGCCATCTCCTTTACCGCTTCCATTTTTAACTGTAGAATCACCCACGCAATACACGGTAGGTTGTTGCGCTTGCGCAGTGTCACAACTCGTAAAAAGTACTGCTGAAAAAAGCACTAAAAATGCTGAAAGTATTCTCATATCTATAATTATTTAAAGTCTACATCTGTTCTAAAGTCAAACCAAAGTTTCATCGAGATCCCGTCGTCACCACTTTTGATCCTAATATTTGAAGGCTGACTGCTAGGACCTTGTTGCGATAAAGGTTTAAAGGCACGTTGCCCCGGAATCTCATACATAAAAGAGATATTCCCCGGAGGAAATGAAGGCTGAAAATGACTGCCTCTAAATCCGTTTTGAGCTTCATCTGGTGTAAATAAACGCAAGAATAATTTATCGCTCTCGCTAAACACCTTAAAGCTATTGTCTCCTGCCTGAAGATTTCCAGCAAGGAAATTTGCATAAAACCCTTTAAACTCCGGGTAAATCATATTTTCAAAACTCTCTCCTGTAATGGTAGTGTTGTATTCTTTTTCCCAGATACCGTACTCAATACCTTGTAAGCGATTACGCCACGTGTGATAAGGCCCGCGACCAAATAGTGTTATGCCTTCAACGCCTTCTTCAGGAAAGTCAAAGGTGATCCCAAATTTGTCGATATCGCCTTCATAAAATGCCCCGTCAAAACCACTGTTGCGACCTGCATTTTTAAGTGCAATCATTTCCATATGTACACGGCCATCAGGATACATCGTCCAGGTAATGTGATCTATCCCACCGTTATAATCTATTCGGCAAACTGCATTCTTATCCTCCTGGGTTAAGGTAACCTTTTCTACTTCAGCTTTCATCCCAATGGGTTTGGGACCGTTTACAAAAGGAATATTCCTTTTTTGGCTGTTTACTTCTGTGATATACCCTGTTTTGGTATTCAGTTTTAAGGTGACTTTTTCACTTTTTAAAGTAACCAGATTTTCTTCTTGTGTAGCTTTCGCCGATTTCTTAACCGCTTCTTGATAGATCAACTTATCAGCAAAATAATCTGCTTTATGTATCGCCCAAGTCCAGGTATAAATCTCACGCCCATGCTGATCTGTTGCTGTAATTTCAAGCCAATCTCCTTTAAAGAAATCCGCTGCTACCGGCATTGTAATTTTTCGGGTTTCTCCGGGTACGGCATCCGGGAGATCGATCGCTCCAGAAGTTATAACCGTCGCCTTGGTATTGGGATTGTACATCGTTTTGGCTCCGGCTTCCATCACCCGATAATCCATTTTTACCGTGTTAAGGTTCGTAAATAAATACGCATTGGTAACAAGAAAACTTCCGTCGAAGGTTTCTGTGATTGCTTTCGGTTTAAATTGTACAGGTGCCCAAACTTCTTTCACCGTATAAAAACTGCCTTCTTTCTCCCGATGCGGACCTAAAACACCATCGGAAGCAAGGTTGCCTTTGGAGTCAAATTTTTCCTCGCCGGTCCAGTCGGTTCTCAGCACAGCTTCATCGCTATATACCCACATAAATCCCCCGGCAAACAACGGACTTTCACTATAATGTTCCCAGAAGTCTTTGAGTCCGGCTCCTATCCCGTTATCATAAGTTCCGTGCATAAATTCAGTAGGAAAGAACACATTCTCTCCACTTCCAAAGCGATGGACACCGGTTAAATAGGTTGGATAATGATGCGTGTCCCAACCGTTATAATCAGACCACGGATGGATTACAATTCGGTTTTGCGGGTCGTGTTGTTGAAAGTCGTCGTCCAGTTCGTAGTTCCACCCACCTTCATTTCCCTGATCCCAAATGATCACTGAAGGATGGTTTACATCACGATCTACCATTTCTTGAACCAATTGCGTTCCTGTTTTGGTATCGTACCCATTCTGCCAACCGGCGAGTTCGTCGAGCACAAAAAGGCCTAAAGAATCACAGGCTGCCAGAAAATGATCATCAGGCGGATAATGGAAACGCACTGCGTTCATATTCATATCCTTGATCAGGTTTACATCCATCACGCTGATGCGTTTACTGGTACTGCGGCCACCTTCCGGCCAAAAGCTGTGACGGTTAATTCCTTTCATCACGATCTTGGTTCCGTTCAGGTAAATACCGTCACGTTTTCTAAAATCTAAGGTTCTAAAACCAATGCGTTCTGAAACTTCATGCACGGTTTTCCCATTTTTTTGTAATTCCAGTTTCAGCGTATATAAATTAGGATTTTCAGGATCCCAAAGTTTTACGTCGCTCCATTGTGTAGCGATGGTTTGCTCTGTTTCGGCAGTTAGGTCAATGGTTTTTACCTCAAAAGTTTCATTCCCTTCTAACGGATGCAACGAGGCAAGGATTTTTAGATTTTCTGAAGGATTCACCAAATCGACAACAGCTTTTAGACTGCCATCCATTTGCGCATCAACTGCAATATGATCAATATGTGTTTGTGGTTTTACCTCGAGCCAAACCGGGCGATAAATCCCGCCAAACAGCCACCAATCGGCCTTTCGCTCTGCGTTATTAACGCTTCCAATTTCTGAGTGTTTCCAAACGTGAACCTCTAAGATATTCTCTTCTCCAAACTTCAGAAACTCTGTAATATCATATTCAAACTCATAGAAACCTCCGTGATGTTTAGGTCCCACGACTTCTCCATTCACTTTCACTTCGGTATCGGTCATCACACCTCCAAAATGAATAGTAACAAGCTGTCCTTTTGCTGAAGCCGGCATTTCAAAATCAAGCTTATAAAAACCTTCTTCTTTACTCGGTTCATCTTGCTCCAATTCTTTATACCACCTACCGTAAGTATACTCACCAAACCCTTGTAATTCCCATTGTGAGGGAACTTCTATGGTAGACCATTTACCGCTGTTATTACCTTCAGAAACTTTAAAATCCCAGGTTTTAGGATGTTCAAAATCGGGACCCGAAAGCATTATTTTATCGGTTTGCTGAGCAAAAACAAAGGTGCTCGTCGCCAGTAAAAAGATAGAAAATAAGCGTGTTTTTAAATTCATAAAGTGGTTATTAGATTTTTAATTTCCGTCAGGTTTTAAAGCTTCAAACAAGCTGCTGAAGGGTATGGTATACGTTTCTGGACTGTTGGGTCTTTTAGGATTGTATTTTGGGGTATCTTCTGCGATATAATTTTTCAATTCTGAATCACTCGCTCTTAGTCCACTCACAACCGCAAGGGCAACTTCATTAGCACCAAAATTGCTAAAATGCGTATTATCTTCAAGTTCATCACTTTGCCCAGGGAACATATTTGCCGCATACTGTACAAAGGCTTTTCTAGATAATTGTGGTCCCCAGGATTCATACATTTTGGTGGTCATTTTTGTAAGATCTATCAAAGTGACCGCTTCCTTTTTGGCTACTTTTCGCATAGCATCGGGAAATTCGCCGTGCGTGGGAGCTAATTCTTTACCGTCAAAAGCTCTGCGCTGTGTAGGTGTGCTAAGTATAGGAATACCTCCTTTTTCTTTAATGCGCTGAATAAAATCGGTCATTATTTCGGTATAAAGACCATAGGCACCACCACCCTCGCCCTTGATCTTTTCATCATTATGACCAAATTCAATTATAACAAAATCATCGGCTTTCAACTGGCTCAAGATCTTCTCGATTCGACTTCCTCTAAAAGACGCCAGTGAAGCACCCGAAGAAGCTTGATTGGCAACAGCGATGTCCTCGTTTAAATAGGCCGTTATAAATTGCCCCCAAGAAGCCCAAGGCTCCAGATCTTGATCTGTCACGGTAGAATCTCCTGCGAGAAATAAAGTTCTGGTGTCTACACTTTCAATGATAATAGACTGTACCGTACTTGTTCCCAAAAACTCTAAAGTGAGTTTGTGATCCCAATCTAATTTTACAAGTTCGCGGGCTTTCAGTTTTACCTTCTTACCGGTTTCAATGATCGGGTTAAACACACTTACGGTAAACGACTGCGTAACCTCATCTTTAGTACCTATCTGTTCCTGCGGAATAAATAAGCGCTTTGATTCTGCTTTTACCGTCATCTCGGTATTTTTTCCTGATAAAGTTACGGTAACCTTATAATTTCCTTCAGGAAGATCTACCGAAAAGTAAACCGGAATACCAGCTGTAAAACCTTGCTCTTGCATAGCCACACGATAGGCGGTACCAAAATCAAAGCCATAGCGCATATCTGAATTATAGGGCAAAGCCGTTCCTACATAAGTTGCTTCAGGCAGGTGTTGTTCTTGGCCAAAATCAAAAACCTTTTTGATCTGTTGCGCCTGTACGTTTATTTGCAACCCCAATAAAACTAATAGTATATAGCATGCGTTTATCTTCTTCATCTTTTATAATTTATGCATTGTAGGCTGCGGCCAATCATCTGTTCTAAAGGGTGATGCCGGCAAACCGTGAGCGTTAAACAAAAGTACTTCAGGGCTGTTTTTCCAACCGAACCTCACAGCCTTAGGTTGCTCCACCGCTTTGCTAAAGACAACTAGATGATCATTTTCTATTTGCGCTTCGGCCTTATAAAAAACACCATCGGCACCTGCAATCTCAAGGTCTTTTAAGGCATCTCCTTTAATATTCAGCCCATTACTGTGCTTAAAATAGATTTCGATCACTGCATCTTTGATCAAGTAATGATCATAAAGCGGGCCAGAAAACGCGATATTCTTGGAGTAGGTATTGGCTAACGCCCAAGAGGCAAGCCGTTTACCTATAGGTTTTTTATTGCGGGGATGTATATCTTTTGGGTTGCCGTGATCTGCGCTTACGACCATTCCGCTATTTGGAATACGGTTTAAGGCCAGAAGTTGAGCTTCTCGTATTTCAGGAGTCTGCCCATGATGCGGTGCGATTTGCACATAGTAAAACGGAAAATCTCCTTGCTCCCACAGGTCTCGCCAATTTTTTACCATTGCCGGAAATAAACTGCGGTATTGATAGGCGCGATCTGCGTTGCTTTCGCCCTGATACCAAATAGCACCTTTAATTTTATAGTTCAAAAGCGGATGAATCATCGCATTATACAAGACGTAGGGAGCTTTATTTGCTTCTGCTTTTTTGGGTTTTTCAGGTGGCGTTGTCCCTGCTTGTTGTGCGCTATTGTACGCTGCTAAAGCTTGTTTATATGCGTGTTGCTTCAGCTCCTCTCTGTCTAAAATAGGCTGAAAATCTGGGTGCTGCTCCAACACCTCTTTTTGCATCCAGGATTCTACTTTTGTACCACCCCAAGACGAACTGATCAAACCTACAGGTACCTCAAGATCTTCAAGAAGATCACGCCCAAAAAAATAAGCTACAGCTGAAAAATCTGCAGCAGTTTCTGGAGTGCACTGTTGCCAATGTCCCTTAACATCAAGAAGCGGTTCTTGTGCTGCTGCAGTAGCCACTGTAAATAGTCTAAGATTGGGCAATTGAGCTTGAGCGATTTCCTTTTCAGAATCAATAATCCCGGTGCGCCAGGAGCTTCGTGCATCTTTCCCTAGAGGAAAAAACATATTAGACTGCCCTGAGCATAGCCAGACTTCTCCCAGCATCACGTCTTGCAATTCGATGCTATCTTCACCCGAAATTTTGATTGAATATGGTCCGCCAGCTGTAACCGTAGCCACATTTACAGACCAGTTTCCTGAATTATCTGCGGTGGCCTCCAACGCCTCTGCCTGCCAACCAACCTGAATCTGGATTTTTTGGTTAGGAGCGCTCCATCCCCATAAGGTAACGTTTGCGTTCTGCTGCAAAACCATATGATCCCCAACTAATGCGGGAAGTCGCAGCTGTGCGCTAGCAAAACAGCAAATAAAAAAACAAGAAGCAACGAGTACAAGTCGTAATTTTTGGCAAAAATGCATCATACAAATTGATAATTCTGCCTAAAAATACAATGCCCTTTTAAGTAAGGCATCCTGTACTGTTCTGATAAGCGTATTGATTACAGTTATTTAAAAACTACTTATACCGAGTTGCGCTCGATATACTTAAAAACGTTCTTTACTTTTTCCTTTTTATTCTTGAGCACCATATAAGCAGCCGTCTCTCCCATTGCCTTAAAATCTGTACTGATCACCGTGATGCCAAGCAATTCTTTAAGCGGCGTTTCATTATAAGAGATCACGCCAACATCTTTACCCATAGTCAGGTTGCGCTCACGTATTTGACGCACCAGATTTACAAGATCCATTTCTTCAATAGTAATATAGACGTCTTTGCCTTCAAACTCCATATCTTCATAAATCTCGTTTAGAATTTCATATTCAAAATCATATTGCATACAAAACTGTCTAAACCCGTGTAGAATGCGTCGTGGATAAGGATGACTGAGTTTCTCGGGATAAACCAATATCAATTTTTCATACTTCTTTAGTTTCTCTTTTCCCTCGATCAAGGCATTGTAAATATCCTCCTTAAAATCTTGATAAATAGAACCGTAGTTCCCTTTGATCTCTGGTTTTGTATTGTCTACCATCAACAATTGATCTTTGGGAATACGTTCGATCGCTTTTAAAACTTCAGGAGTAAAACTGACGTGATTAAAATCGTTATCCTTAAAATGAGGCATGATAACATAATAGTTATACGCTCCCAGATTCTTCTCAATCGCATTCACAAACAACGACTCTTCACAATGATAAATGTATAGGTTAACGTGCGCATTAACGCCTAGGGTGTTCACAAAATGATTAAAGATCATCATCTTGTAAGAGCTGGGCTTGTTCACTAAAAAGAATACATTGATCTTAGAGATCAATTCGGTTTTTGCGGTGTAATAGCCTTTTCCTTTAACCGAAATAATCACCTTCCGCTCTTTAAGAATCTTATACGCTTTCTCTACCGTATCTCTACTCAAATAGGCAGACTCGCTCAATTCATTAATCGATGGGATCTTCTCTCCTATTTTTAATTTCCCCTTGGCAACATCATCAATAATCGAATCAACAATTTGCTTGTATTTGGGTATACGGGAGTCTTCATTAATACTAATGTGAACATTTTGAGACATAATGCGATAAGCGTGTGTTTGTTTGTGTTTTGTAAAACTAATCAAAAGATTAGCGTATTAAAAGATTTATGTTGCAGTACAGCACAGGATGCTATCCTATTTGTTAACATCTATTTTTGAAACAGATGCTTTAACCTTTACAAACTAAAAATGGAAAAAACTTTTAGCCACGTAGATTATCTTTGGGATGAACAAAAGGCGGCAGAATTAGGCGACGATCAGGTTGCTTTATTCTTATACCGCTCAAACATCCTTGGCGCAGATTTAAGAATAACAAATTACGGCGGCGGTAATACCAGCTGTAAAACCATAGAGAAAGACCCTCTTACCAATGAAGATGTAGAAGTAATGTGGGTAAAAGGTTCTGGTGGAGATATAGGAACTTTAACCAGACAAGGTATTGCAGGCCTTTATACAGAGCGTCTGAGAAATCTTAAAAATGTTTACGGCGGTCTCGAAGATGAAGACCGTATGGTTGGGCTTTTTAATCATTGTATTTATGATTTAGACTCGAAAGCACCTTCTATTGATACGCCACTTCACGGATTACTTCCTTTTGCACACATCGATCACCTGCATCCTGATGCACTTATTGCCATTGCTGCAGCTGAAGATAGTGAGAAAATCACCAAAGAAATTTGGGGAGATACAATGGGTTGGGTGCCTTGGCAACGTCCGGGATTTGACCTTGGTCTTCAACTGGAAAAATGCCTGAATGAAAACCCTGGAATACGCGGAATTGTTTTAGGAAGCCACGGACTTTTTACGTGGGGAGATACTTCTTATGAGTGCTATATCAATAGCCTTGAAGTGATCGAAAAAGCTTCTTCTTATATTGAGAAAAAGGTAAAAGAAAACGGAAGCGTGTTTGGTGGGCAAAAAATTGAAAGTTTACCGGCAGATCAGCGTAAAGATCAGGCTGCTAAATTAATGCCACTTCTACGCGGACTTGCTTCTTCTGAAAACCGAATGATAGGTCATTTTACTGATAGTGACACAGTACTTCAGTTTATCAACAGCAATGATCTTGATAAATTAGCTCCAATGGGAACTTCGTGCCCAGACCACTTTTTGCGCACCAAGATTCAACCATTGATCTTAGACTTAGATAAAGATGCAGATCTTGACGATACCGAAGCGGTGCTAGCTAAATTAGAACCTTCTTTTGAACAATACCGTCAAGAATATAAAGACTATTACGAAAGCTGCAAACACGATAACAGCCCGGCGATGCGTGATCCTAACCCTGTGATCATCATTTTTCCGGGAGTGGGAATGTTCAGCTTTGCTAAAAATAAACAAACCACACGTGTAGCAAGCGAATTCTACATCAACGCGATTAACGTAATGCGTGGTGCAGAAGCGATTACCAGCTACACTTCATTACCACGCCAAGAGGCATTTGACATCGAATATTGGTTGCTTGAAGAAGCAAAATTGCAACGTATGCCTAAAGAGCAACCCCTTTCTCGTAAAGTAGCTTTAGTTACCGGTGCTGCCGGCGGAATTGGTAAAGCGATCGCAGATAAACTTGTTGCTGAAGGTGCCAATGTGGTACTTACCGATATGAGCGACGAAGCCTTAAAAGAAGCTGTTGCGACGTATAAAAAAGATCAAGTTGCCGGTGCCGTTTGTGACGTTACCAGCGAAGAAGCGATTAAAAAAGCCTACAAAGAAGCTTGTTTAGCCTTTGGTGGTGTAGATATTGTAATTCACTCTGCGGGATTAGCAATTTCTAAAGCTTTAGAAGACACCACTCAAAAAGATTGGGATTTATTACAGAATGTGCTTGTTAAAGGGCAATTCTTAATGGCTCAGGAAGGTGTTGCGATTATGCGCAAGCAAGGCTTAGGCGGTGATATTGTGAATATCGCAAGTAAAAACGGACTTGTTTCAGGACCTAATAACGTGGGTTATGGTACTGCAAAAGCCGCTCAACAACATATGACACGTTTACTCGCAGCAGAATTAGGCAGTGATAAAATACGTGTAAATACCGTAAACCCTGATGGTGTTATTGTAGGTAGCAAAATCTGGGAAGGAGCTTGGGCTGAAGGTCGTGCAAAAGCGTACGGCATAGAAGTCAAAGATTTACCTGCACACTATGCAAAACGCAATTTGCTTAATGAGATCATCCTGCCAGATGATATAGCAGATGGAGTTTTTGCTTGTGTGGGCGTACTGCAAAAAAGTACCGGAAATACCATCAATGTTGACGGTGGTATGGCTAATGCTTTTGTACGCTAATTTTAATTGAATTGTTTTTAATTATCAGAAACTCCAGATTCTGTTTTTAGTCTCAGGAGTTTCTGTTAATTTAATATCCTCCAAAATTGTCTTCCATGAATATCGAAACACAACAACTACAAGATCTCAACGCAAAAAACCTTTCTACTCATAAATCCCAATTCGATTTCCTAACTCAAACGTTGTCGAAATCTAACATTGATGTTAATCAGGTTATTCAAAAATTAGCCGATTTTCAAGTGGCGATTCCTAGCTGGGCATTAGGGGCCGGTGGAACCCGCTTCGGAAGATTCTCTTACGGAGGAGAACCTGCTTCTTTAGAGCAAAAGATTGAAGACATCGGGCTTATTCATAAGCTTACCCAAACCGCAGGAGCTGTTTCATTACACATTCCTTGGGATGTGCCTGAGGATTATAATGCGATAAAAGAACTCGCTGCGATCAACAAGATCAAGTTTGATGCGGTAAACAGCAACACCTTTCAGGATCAAAAAAATCAAAAGGAAACCTATAAGTACGGTTCGCTGAGTAATACCAGTGCCGCTGTACGTGAGCAGGCAATTGCGCACAACAAAGAAGTTGTAGAGATCGGAAATAAACTAGGATCAAAAAGCTTAACCGTTTGGTTGGCTGACGGGGCTTCTTTTCCCGGGCAAAACAACTTTCAAACTGCATTAACCCATACCCAAAACAGCTTGATCTCGATCTATGAAGATATGCCGGCTGATTGGAAAATGTTTATCGAGTATAAACCTTATGAGCCGTACTTCTACAGTACCGTTATTCAAGATTGGGGAACCTCGTTAATGCTTGCTAACGGTTGTGGTGAACGCGCCTATACCTTGGTAGATTTAGGACACCACCTTCCAAACACCAATATCGAACAAATTGTTTCCATTCTTATGCTGAAAGGAAAACTTGGTGGTTTTCATTTTAACGACAGTAAATATGGTGATGACGATATCACCGTAGGAAGCATTAAGCCTTATGCACTCTTCCTCATCTTTAACGAGTTGGTTTACGGAATGCAAAACAATCCACAAAACCCGGAATTGGGTTGGATGATCGATGCGAGTCATAACCTCAAAGATCCGCTTGAAGATTTGATTCAATCGCTTGAAGCGATTCAAGAAGCCTACGCAAAAGCGCTCTTGATCGATCAAGATGCTTTACGAGCTGCCCAAGAAAATAACGATGTTACCTTGTGTCAGGAGATTTTACAAACCGCTTACCGCACAGACGTACGCCCATTGGTTCAGGAGGCGCGTCTAAAAACCGGCGGAGCGCTTAATCCTATTGCAGCCTATCGCGAACTAGGTGTGCGTGATGCGCTTATTAAAACCAGAGGTAAAAACACAGTGGCAACGGGACTATAAACTGCAAGCAAGAGTTAATGAAGAAGACAGTTACGGCAGTATTTGATATCGGAAAAACCAACAAGAAATTCTTTCTTTTTGACGACGAGTTTCAAGAGGTTTATCGTGAATACGTTCAGTTTGATGAAATCACAGATGAAGACGGGCATCCTACCGAAGATCTTTCAGCACTTCGCGATTGGTTAAAAACGGTTTTTGACCGCATGCTTAAAACTGAAAAGTATGAGATCAAAGCCATAAATTTCTCTTCATACGGGGCAAGTCTCGTGCATTTGGATGAAAATCGCGATGTGATTTTCCCTTTGTATAATTATACGAAATCGATTCCACAAAATATCATTGATAGCTTTTACGAGAAATACGGTCCAGAGGCAGATTTTCATCAGAAGACAGGTTCGTCTAGCTCGGGAATGCTCAACGCCGGGATGCAACTCTACTGGTTGAAAAACACCAAGCCTGAAGTATTTAAAAAAATCAGGTATTCGTTGCACTTACCGCAATATTTAAGTTTTGTGTTTACAGGAATTCCGTTGAGCGAGTACACCAGTATAGGCTGCCATACTTCACTTTGGGATTTTGAAAAAAGAGATTACCACGACTGGGTTTATGCCGAAAACTTAGATCAGATCCTCCCTCCTATCGTTTCTACCGAAACGAGCATCAATATGAATTATAACGGCAAACGTATTAAAATTGGCGTGGGTATTCATGACAGTTCGGCGGCTTTGCTTCCGTATGTACGCAGCCTTAAAAATCAATTCATTTTGATCTCGACCGGAACGTGGAGTATCGCGCTCAACCCATTTGTAGAGCGTACGTTGAGCAAAAAAGACGTTGCAGATGATTGTATCAATTATATGCGCATCAATGGTAAACCGGTTAAATCGGCACGCTTATTTTTGGGCAATGAATACAGCATTCAGGTTAAAAAACTAACCGAGTATTATCAGGTAGATAAGGACTATCACAAGACCGTAAAATTTGATCCTGAAATTCATTACGAGATCGTTAAAGAATTTGAGAAAATCTTCAAATGGGAATCTATTGAAGATCCTGAAATGCCTGAAGAAACCCATTTGCGCTACACCTCTTTTGATCACGCTTATCATCATTTGATGATGGAACTCGTACTACTACAGGTAGAGAGCATCAAAAGTGCAAAAGGGAATATGACTATCGAAAAACTCTTTGTTGACGGTGGTTTCAGCGATAACGATATTTATATTCATTTGTTATCGCATCATTTCAGAACTATGGAATTGCGCACTACAGACTCCTCGCTGGGATCTGCCTTAGGCGCAGCAATTTGTATCTCTGACACCCAACTGAACTCTAAATTTTTAAAGAAAAATTATTCGATGAAAAAGCATATTCCTTTCATCGCTAAATAACTACTATGGCTAACTCCTTTGACACTGCATATCCATCGGTTGATGATTTACGCTCCAAAGCAAAAAAGCGCGTTCCTGCATTTGCTTTTGAATATCTGGATGGTGGTTGTAATGAAGATGTAAGCATACAACGCAACACTTCAGAAATACGCGACGTACAGCTACAGCCGCGTTACCTCAACAATTACGGACAAAGTTCGACAAAGACCAAAGTACTCGGGATGGAATTTGATGCGCCTTTTGGTATCGCTCCAGTGGGTTTACAAGGGCTGATGTGGCCTAATTCTCCCGCGATCTTAGCCAAAGCAGCGCATAAAAATAACATTCCGTTTATTTTGAGTACGGTGACCACAATGAATATTGAAAAAGCCAGCGAACTTACCGAAGGAAATGCGTGGTTTCAGTTGTACAATCCTGTTGAAGACGCGGTGCGCAACGACATTATAGATCGAGCCGAAGCTGCCGGTTGTCCGGTTTTAGTACTGCTGTGCGATGTACCGACTTTTGGTTACAGACCTCGAGATTTTAGAAATGGGCTCGCACTTCCACCAAAAATGTCTGCTAGAAATATTATGCAGATTTTGGGTAAACCTACTTGGGCATTTAACACCCTTAAACACGGTCAACCCACCTTTGAAAACTTAAAACCCTACACGCCTGAAGGTTTAAACCTGAAACAACTGGGCGCTTTTATGGACCGTACGTTTTCAGGAAAACTCAACGAAGAAAAAATAAAACCCATCCGCGATCGCTGGAAGGGAAAATTGGTACTTAAAGGTGTGCAATCCTTGCAAGACACTCAAGATGCCATAAGAATGGGCTTTGACGGAATCATTGTTTCTAACCACGGTGGCCGCCAGCTGGATGCTGCACAATCAACGATCAATTCATTAAAAGAAATTGCAGCCACCTACGGTGATCAAATTGAAGTGATGATGGACAGCGGTTTACGCTCTGGACCAGATATCGCACGTGCGATGGCTTGCGGTGCAAAATTCACCTTCATGGGACGCTCCTTTATGTACGGCTGTGGGGCTCTAGGCAATAAAGGTGGAGATCACACCATCGGGATGCTCAAAACCCAATTCAAACAAGTGATGGATCAATTGGTGTGCGAGCGCGTTGAAGATCTACCAAAACATTTAATAACCTCCTAACTATGTCGCAATACACTCAAGAAGAAGAAACTATAGAGGAAATCGCCGGTGGTGAATTTGAACGCCAGGCGGTACCTCAATCCAGACTACAAAGTTGGAAGGCATTTTTAGGAATGTACGCCGGAGAGCACGCAGCAGGTACCGAATTTGTAATCGGGCCACTATTTCTCACCACCGGCGTTAGTGCTTTTGACCTAATCGTTGGGCTGCTCATCGGGAACTTGATGGCGGTGTTAAGCTGGCGCTTTTTGACGGCAGAGATCGGAACCAAGTTTCGATACACGCTGTATTTCCACCTTGAAAAAATCTGCGGAAAACGTCTGGTAACGGCTTATAATCTTGCCAATGGCGTCCTCTTCTGTTTTCTTGCAGGAGCGATGATCACGGTTTCAGCTACAGCAGTAGGGATTCCATTTGATATGGAAATGCCCAAACTCACCGATACGACTCCCAACAGTCTTACCTGGGTGATCATTGTGATCGCTATTGGTGCTGTGATTTCCATAATTGCTGCAAAAGGATATCAAACTGTAGCAAAAGCCGCAAACTGGATGTCTCCGGTGATCGTGCTGGCGTTTATCGCTTGTGGTGTAGTGGCGTTGATTCAATTAGATGTGCATAGCTTTACTGACTTTTGGAATATTTGGGGAGAAGGAAGCGAACCTTTTCCGGGTCAAATAAAATACACCTTCTGGCACGTCGTGTTATGGTCTTGGTTTGCCAATGCTGCAATGCACATTGGGATGTCTGACCTCTCCGTTTTCCGCTTTGCGAAAAAACCAAGCGCAGGTTGGACGACCGCCGGTGGAATCTACATAGGGCATTATGTTGCCTGGATCGCGGCAGCATTATTATATGCTGTTTATTTAAAATCACCAGAAGCTCAAGCGATGCTGGCAGGCGGTGAGGCACCGTCAGTAGCTCCGGGACCTTTAGCTAATAATGCTATTGGAATTTTTGGAATTATTGCTGTCATTCTCGCAGGATGGACGACTGCAAACCCAACCATCTATCGCGCCGGACTTGCATTTCAAGCCATTATGCCAAAGGTTTCAACTTTTTGGGTCACCATAATCGCAGGATCTGTAGCGACGATTGCAGGTTTATTTCCTGCTTTTGCAATGAAATTATTAGGTTTCGTAGCACTTTATGGATTCATTCTTGCCCCGATTGGAGCGATAATCGTATTTGATCATTTCTTTGGTAAGGCTGCGGGAATTCAACCGTTTTATGCTGAAAAGACCGGGGTAAAATTCAACTGGGCAGTATTTGGTGCTTGGGCATTAAGCTTTGGTGTCTTTTATTTTATCTCAGTTCAGTATGATGTATTCTTATCCTTCCTAACCTTACCGGCCTGGATAAGCTGCGGAATTCTGTTTTTAATTTTCAGTAAATTTTATCAAACAAAAACTGCTCCTGTGAGCACTTAAAGTATAACGCTTAGGTAAACTACCTCAGGGCAAGCCAAGGAGTTTAACCCTTTGGCGGTGCCAATAAAGCGTAAACAATAATTATTTGTGTGTGTAAATGGTCGTCAATCTCGCAGGTGGCGGCCATTTCTTTTTGATAACCCATTACAAAACAGGTAGGAACAGGATACGTTTTCTATAAAGATTATTAATATTGTTTTGTCGATTTCACCAGAACTCCATGAGATACTTTTCTACATTTTTCTTGCTGAGCATACTCCTTACTGCAAGCTGTAAAAACACTTCAGAAAATAACACTTCAGAAACAACCTCTTCTGAGCCGGAATGGATCAGTCAAGTGGGCGCGAATGACCTTGAATTCAATGAAAAAGTTTTCTATGTAAATGACTACGATGCTATTGCAGACGGGAGCGCATTAACCACCACCGCTATTCAACAAGCCATAGACGCTGCAGCAGCAAACGGAGGCGGCACGGTCACGTTCAAGCCGGGAACTTATCTTAGCGGTTCAATTTTTATTAAGGAAAATGTACACTTTAATATTCCGGAAGGTGTAGCCATTTTGGGTAGCGAGTCTATTGAAGATTACCCCGAGATCGATACACGCGTTGCCGGTATCGAAATGAAATGGCCTGCTGCACTCATCAACGTTTTAGATCAAAAAAACGTTACAATTGATGGTGAAGGACTGGTGGACGGCCAGGGAAAAGTCTATTGGGACTATTATTGGAACTTACGCGAAGAATATGAACCCAAAGGTTTACGCTGGATCGTAGATTATGATGCCAAACGCCCACGTACCTTCTTACTTCAAAATGCTGAAAATGTATTTCTAAAAGACCTCAATATTCAGCGCGCCGGATTTTGGACGGTACAAGTACTCTATTCCAACCACATTACAGTAGACGGCTTGACCATTCGAAACAATATTGGCGGTCACGGCCCCAGTACCGATGGGATCGATATTGACAGTTCAAAATATATTTTAGTTCAAAACTGCGATATCGATTGCAACGATGATAACTTTTGTCTAAAAGCAGGACGCGATTGGGACGGACTTCGGGTAGATCGTCCTACCGAATATGTGGTGATCAGAGATTGTATCGCTCTTGCAGGGTCTGGCTTAACGACCATAGGTAGTGAGACAAGTGGAGATATTCGGCACGTATTTGTTTCCAATATTCAAGGAAAAGGAACCAAAACCGGACTCAAAATAAAATCAGCAACCAACCGAGGCGGAACCGTAGAAGACATTCATATGCAAAATATCAAGATGGATAGCGTAGGGACCTTTATGCAAGTTTCGATGAACTGGAATCCTTCGTACAGCTATTCTAAATTACCGGAGGGCTATGATTACGATTCCATCCCAAAACGCTGGAAAACCCTACTCGAAGAAGTTACGCCTCCAGAAAAAGGAATCCCAACGTTTAAAGATATTAGCATTTCAAACATCGAGGTTCAAGGCGCCAAACGCGCGATCTACGTGAACGGAATGGAAACTTCTACAGTAAGCAATATTCAACTGACTGATGTACATATTGCTGCACAGGAAGCCGGTCAAATAACGTACAGTAAAGATTGGACCCTTGACAATGTGAGTCTCAATATCGCCGATGGTTCTACGCTAACAATAGAAAATGCACCTGGCGTTGAATTCCCTAATACCCTATACATCGCCAATGATGAAGATTAATATGAAATTGAACTTTCTAAGTTACCTCGCTTTTTTCCTCTGTATTTTTCAGTTCACTGCCGCCTGCTCTCAAGCTGCAAATCATTTTGAGCTGGTAACAGAACGTCAAAAAGTAAGTATTATTTATGATAAAGACGGAGTTGCACTTGATTCTATTGCAGCACACTTACTTGCAAAAGATATTGAACGCGTAAGTGGATATTTGCCTCAGGTAACTACTGCTATAAATTCGGTATCTGGAAACGCAATCGTTATAGGTAGTCAAGCCTCTGATTTGATACAAAGCTTTTCAGAAGCAACCACCCCAAAACAAGAAGCTTGGGAAAGCTATACCCTTAAACTTGTAAAACCGAAAAGTAGCCCAATCAAAAATGCTTTGGTTATTGCAGGCGCAGATGCCCGAGGAACCGCTTACGGCGTGTTTGATATTTCAGAAAAAATTGGCGTTTCTCCTTGGTACTGGTGGGCTGACGTAGTTCCTGAAAAGCAAGAAGAATTAACACTTGAAGTCAGTTCATTTCAGTCTAAAAGTCCACAAGTAAAATACCGTGGTATTTTTCTTAACGATGAAGATTGGGGGTTGCAACCTTGGGCTGAGCATACCTTTGAACCCGAAACCGGTGATATAGGACCTAAAACCTACGCAAAGATCTTCGAGTTATTGCTACGCCTAAAAGCCAATGCGATTTGGCCGGCGATGCACCCCAGCACCAAAGCCTTTTTTCACTATCCGGGTAATCTAAAAATAGCCGAAAACTATGAGATCGTTTTAGGCTCTTCTCACGCCGAGCCGATGCTACGCAACAATGTTGACGAATGGGATCACGATACGATGGGGGATTTTAACTATTTCAGCAATAAAGAAAAAGTGCTCAAGTATTGGGAAGATCGCGTAGAAGAAGCTCAAAACGCCAACGGTATTTACACCGTGGGAATGCGAGGCGTTCACGACAGCGGAATGGCGGGCGCAAAAAGCACGGAAGACGCGGCTAATATCCTAAATCAAATCATTCAGGATCAGCGAAAACTTTTACAAAAGCACGTTGGGAATCCAGAGGAAATCCCACAAGTATTTACCGTTTATAAGGAAGTGCTGGATGTTTATGAATATGGTCTGGAGCTTCCTGAAGACATAACCCTGATGTGGACCGACGACAACTACGGCTACATCCGCCGACTTAGTAACGCTGAAGAACGCAAGCGCAGCGGCGGAAGCGGAGTATATTATCACGCTTCGTATTGGGGAAGACCGCACGATTATCTCTGGTTGAGCACCACACACCCGGCACTTATTAGAGAAGAAATGCTCAAGGCCTACGACACCGGTGCAGACAAGATCTGGATTCTTAATGTGGGCGATCTTAAACCTGCAGAATACAATATGCAGTTTTTTATGGATCTCGCTTTTGATCCCGAATCCTTTAGAAAACCGGATAGCTATAAGCAGCATATGACCGATTTCTATGAAGGAATCTTTGGAAGTGATCTAGGAGCCGAAATTAGCAGCCTGCGTGAAACCTATTATGACCTCGCCTGGCTCAGAAAACCTGAGTTTATGGGATGGAGTCAAACCGAACCTACACGTCCTACACATTTGACAGCATTTAGTTTAGAAGAAGAAAATCCACAACGACGTGCTGCCTATCAACACTTGGAACAAGAGGTTGCTACGCTTAGCAATACCATTGAAGATGCACAGCAAGACGCTTGGTTTCAGCTTGTGGCCTATCCTATTTTGGGCGCTTCAGCAATGAATCAGAAATATTTATATCGGGATTTAGCGAGTTTCAATACGAAACAGAATCCAGAACTAACGCAAAACTATCAGGATTCCATCGCGCTAAAACAACAGCAGATTCAGGAGCTTACCAAAAAGTACAATACCCAGATCGCTGGTGGGAAATGGAATCGTATGATGCACAGTGCGCCACGCGGTTTACCGGTTTACAAAGTACCCGATGCCGTACTTGCTGATGAAGAAGCCGTTCAAAAATATCCAAAACCCGTGATCTCAAGAAAACTGGCTAACTTTTCTAATGCAGAAAATTTTGAAGAAGGCTTTCCGCAGGAATTAACCGGTTTGGGATATTCTAAAACCGCATTACAACTCGCACCGGCTACTCATAACGCCTACTCCGCTACTGCTTTTACAGAGAATCCGGTCTTACACTTTGACATGGAACTGGAGCAAACTATAGCAGAGGCAACCCTTACGCTAACAGCTGTTCCCAATCATCCGATTACCGGTGAGCAAAAGTTACGCCTTGGCGTTCAATGGGATGATCTACCGGTAGAGATCCTTAATTTTGAAACCCACGGAAGAAGCGAAACCTGGAAGATCAATGTATTACGTAATCAGGCGCGCGCCTCATTAAACCTGAAAGAACTCAATGCCGGCAAACATCAATTAAAGCTTTTTGTTATTGATCCCGGCGTGCTCCCGGATTATTTCACCATAACTCAAGCAAATCAAAAGATTCCCTATACCTTTTCAAATCAATAAAGCACTGACTATGAAAATCAAATGCACTCCCTACCTGTTGCTTTTAATATCCGTTTTAACCTACACCAGCTGTACCTCACAGCGCCTGATGGAAAATCTTGATCGAGGCGTTATAGTGATTCCGCAAGAAGATCAATCTGCAGTAATCAGTTGGAGGGTTTTAGGTACAGACCCGGATGAACTTAACTTCAACTTGTACCGCCAGTCTGGTGACGAAATGCCCCAGCAATTGAATACCAAACCTATTTCTGGAAGTACTTTTTTTATAGATACCAATGCCGATTGGTCTAAGAAAAATACCTGGTATGTCGCTTCTATTTTAGATGGAAAAGAAACTAAAGAATCTGGTGCATTCAGTATTGAAGCAAATGCCGAGCACAAACCCTATTTAAGTATTCCACTTCAAACTCCGGATGGCTACGCTCCCGGTGATGCCAGCACCGCAGACCTTGACGGAGACGGGCAATACGAGTTGGTTATTCATCAAATGGGAATGGGACACGACAACTCCCATCGCGGACTAACAGACGATCCTATTTTTCAGGCTTACGAGTTGTCTGGCGAGTTGTTATGGGAAATAAACCTTGGAAAAAACATTCGGGAAGGAGCGCATTATACACAGTTTTTGGTCTACGATTTTGACAGCGATGGTAAAGCCGAAATGGTTTGCAAAACAGCAGATGGCACCACTGATGCATTAGGTAATGTCATTGGAGATCCGGAAGCCGACTGGCGCGATACCGATGAAAAAAGTAGAACCTACGGAAAGATCCTAAAAGGACCGGAATACCTAACCGTTTTTGACGGTCAAACCGGGAAAGCACTTGCCACTACCGATTATATCGCACCCCGTGGCGACATCAGCAAGTGGGGTGGTCACGGCGGAAACGGCGGAAACGACAATACCGGAAATCGCGTAGATCGCTTTACCGCTTGTGTGGCCTATTTAGATGGGATTCACCCAAGTTTTGTGATGGGACGAGGCTATTATGGTCGTACCGTTCTTGCTGCTTTTGATTTTAAAAATGGTGAGATCACCTCGCGCTGGGTATTTGACAGTGAAAACCGGGAAAATCCGTATTCAGGACAAGGAAATCATAACCTCTCGGTTGCAGATGCTGATGCCGATGGTAAAGACGAGATCATCTTTGGCGCGATGGCTGTTGATGATGATGGCACAGGAATGTATTCCACCGGTTTTAGACACGGTGACGCGATTCATGTAAGCGATCTGGATCCCGATGTTCCAGGCTTAGAACGTTTTGGAATACACGAGATCGAAGACGGTACCAAAGGCCCTGGGATTGCCCTCTTTTCGATAAAAGACGGAACCGTTTTATACACCGCCGAACCCAATCGCGATATTGGTCGCGGCGTAGCAGCCAATATAGACACCACCCGCGTAGGTGCGCAAATGTGGTGGCTGGGCTCGCGCGACTTACACGACATCAAAGGAAATGTAATAGGTAAAGCACCACGGGCTACTAACTTCCTGATCTGGTGGGATGGCGATTTTAGCCGCGAACTTTTAGACCGTACTTACATCGCAAAATATGGAAAAGGAATGCTCTTTAATGCCGATGGTGCTACGTGGTCAAGAGGGAGTAAAGCAACGCCTTCCTTAAGTGCTGATATTCTTGGAGATTGGCGCGAAGAATTGCTCCTCCCAAGTAAAGAGGGTGACGAGATGCGCATCTACACTACCACCATTCCGACCACGCACCGTATGTATACCTTGATGCACGATCCGCAATACCGCTTAAGCATCGCTTGGCAAAATGTAGGATACAATCAACCGCCGCACACCGGTTTTTATATGGGCTATGGAATGAAAAAAGCTCCAAAACCAAACATAAAATTGATTCCGGAAACTATAGACTGATCGAGATGTACGCCAATAAAACAACACGCTTTCTTAAACCAATCTTTATCCTGTTTTTAGCAGGAATTAGCTGGAAGGGATTAGGTCAGCAAAAACAGGAATATTGGCATAACAAATCCAGAACAATTCATTACAAACCGGAAGGAAACGCTTTTGTCCTGGTAAATGGTTCTCGAAAATTCAATCGTGCCCTGTATGGTACCAATACCGGTTTTAGAGTAGAAACCGGTGACCTGCCGGAATTTGCATTGTACCTGCCCGGAATGGGTGGAAATTTCAAACTGGGAATTTCTAAAGAAACAGAATCCAAATGGATCACTGAAGCCGATAGTATTACAACTAAATATACTCCCGGAATGATGGAGTACGAAATCCATGATGCACTCTTAGGCAACGGTTTTTTTAAACTTACGGTTTTGGCTTCAGCAGAAACAGAAGGATTTCTTTTAAAAGTTGAAGAACATAATATTCCCGAAGCTGTTGGTCTTCATTGGCTTTTTGGCGGTGCCAGCGGAAAGAAATTTCATCGTGATGGTGATATCGGTGCAGATCCGGAATCGGTATTTTATCTACAACCGGAATATGCCCGGCACAATTCTTATGATCTCAAAGAAAACGGATTTACCCTTCAGTTCAACTGGGATGCAAAAAGTCAAACCAATAAAAAAACACTGACCGCCGCTGTTCCTGAAGGACAACTGAATTTAGGCAGTGCTCACGCTATTCAAAATCCCAATACTCTTCAACGAGCTACATTAGATTCTCTTCCTGTCATTTATGGAACGGTCGACAGATCAGCCGCGAAAACCTATTATTGGAACATTGAGCATACGACAGGCGATACTTCTGATAAAGTATTAAGCAGTGCTTCAGCCTTTAAAAAAGCAAGCTTCAAAGCAGACACTTTAGCAAACAGAATAAAACTGAATACTCCTGATCCATATCTCAATACCTTAGGTGGCACACTGGCTACAGCGGCAGATGCCATCTGGGAAGATCCTGCTTTTTTACACGGTGCCGTAGCCTGGCGGATGCATCTCAACGCATGGCGCGGGGCCTACAATGCAGATGTGTTAGGTTGGCACGATCGCGCTAAAACGCATTTTAAAAGCTACGGAAATTCTCAAGTGCTCGAACCCGAACGCGGACCTGTGGTACTTGACAGCAGTCGTAACTTTGCCCGACAGAAAGAGGTTTTGGGTACGGCAATGTTCAGTAAAGGTTATATCAGCAGGCACCCCAACCGCAATGATCGCGCCCATCACTATGATATGAATCTGGTTTTTATAGACCAGCTCCTTACCTATTTCAACTGGAACGACGATCCCGAGTTTTTAGAGGAAATCTTTCCGGTGATCGAACGGCATTTGGCTTGGGAAAAGCGCAACTACGACACCAACGATGATGGTTTGTATGATGCTTATGCGGCCATCTGGGCAAGTGACGCCCTGCAATACAGTGGAGGCGCGGTTACCTATACTTCGGCTTATAATTATCGTGCGAATACTTTAGCAGCAAAGCTGGCGGCGCGTTTAGGAAAAGATCCACAAGCTTATTTAGATGAAGCGGAAAAGATAAAAAATGCCATTCAGCAAAAATTATGGCTTCCGGATCAAGGGGTGTATGCCGAATACCAAGATGCTTTGGGCAATGAATTACTTCACAAAGCTCCCGGGATTTGGACGGTGTATCACGCCATCGATAAAAGGGTGCCTGATACATTTCAGCAGCAGCAAGCCTTACATTATATTCAAAAGGAAATTCCACATATTCCGGTGCAAGCAGACGGACTTCCACACGAAGATCTCGAATTGGTTCCCACCACAAACTGGCAACCCTACACTTGGTCTGTAAACAATGTAGCACTTGCTGAAAACCTCAACACTGCCCTGGCCTTATGGCAGGGTGGAAATCCCGAAGCAGGTTATAAACTTTTTGAAAGTGCGCTGGTGGAGAGTATGTATTTAGGTGCATCACCCGGTGGCTTTCAGCAGTTATCCTTTTATGATGCGATTCGAGGGGAATTGTATCGGGATTTTGCAGACCCTATCGGGGTGGCTTCGCGAGCCTTGGTAGAAGGACTTTTTGGTATTCAACCCAATCTTTTGGAGCATAAGCTGAAAATCAAGCCGGGTTTTCCTGAAGAATGGGATCACGCCAATCTCAATCTTCCTGACCTAGATGTTGCTTTTAAAAAAACAGGAAACACCACAACCTATACGATTACTAATAAATTTAAAACCGATGTGGATCTGGAGCTGGAATTGAGCATTAACACCACTGCTATTAAAGCGGTTTTAGTCAATGGAAACCCGGTAAATTATCAACCCGTAGCCGAAGCCATTGGTAAGCCTAAAATTTTAATTCCGGCGGGGGTTCATAAAAACTATACGATTCAGGTCACTACTGAAGACTCTACGCCTGAAAGACTTCAGAGCAACGCTTTTTATGCGCAAGGAGCAGCTTTTGAACTCACATCAAATAAAGCTGAACTACTCGAACTCAAAGATCCTCAGCAGGTTTTGGCAAAAGTAGACCTTGCAGCGCATCAATTGACCGGGCAGATCGCTTCTGAAACGGGACATAAAATGTTTTTTGTAAAGCTGAAACAAAACGAGGTGACGTGGTGGCAGCCGATAGAAATTGAAGTGAAACCTAGATTCAACCTGCTTTCTACGCGGGTTACAAAAGACAGTCTAAAAATCACAATTCATAATAACCAGTCCCGTGAACTAAACGGCAGCAATCAAATCAATTCAGGAAAGGAGCGTGTATTAGATATCGAAGCAAACAGCACTGCAGACCTAATGTTGCCTCTTTCTGAATTTATCCCCGGAACCAATGAACTTGAGCTACGGGAGGAATCTGGGCGACCTAACACCATCCAATTCACCAATTGGGATATTCCAAACTCCAGCAAAAAGCAGCAAACGATGCCAAACATCAGTAGCTTTTTTAATGCACGTGTAGACGAAATATTTCAGCAGCAGTATTTGAGTCCGCGACCCCAATCCCCTACCCTGCAGCTTCCCACTACCGGCATTGGCAATTGGTGTTACGCCAATGTCGCTGAGGATATTCACCTAGACGATTCCGGACTTCGCAAGGCCTCAGGAGTTGGAGGATTTCAAGGACTAAGATGGGTTTTTCACTTCACTCCTTCAGAAGAAGATGCTCTCAATATCGCATTCACCTCAAAATGGGACAACTATCCCGATTCGATCACTATTCCGCTTAAAGGCAAGGCATCCCACGCCTATTTTATGATGGCAGGAACCACCAACCCGATGCAGACCCAACTGGTAAATGGCACAGTAACTGTCACCTATACCGATGGAACTACCGCGATTTTAGAACTGAAGAATCCGGAAAACTGGTGGCCTATCGAGCAGGATTATTATACAGACGGTTATGCCTTCACCACCGGCGGGCCCAAACCACCTCGGGTGATTTTTAAAACCGGCGAGATCACACGTGATTTTAAAGACTATACAAACATTCACGGCTTTACCAATTACGGAATCGATGGCGGCGCAGGGACGATTCTCGACCTTCCGCTGGATCCACAAAAAACATTAGAAAAACTGACGCTCGAAGCCCAGGCCAATGATGTGATCATCGGGCTGATGAGTATCACATTATTGAAACCATAAAAAGATGAAAAATACATTCTGGATCACCACAATCGTTTTGGCCTTATGCCTTATCGGATGCAAAAAGGAACAACATACAGAGGAAACCGAAAATACCACAATAGACCGAAAAGCAGTTGTCACCAGGCACAACGTGCACATTTCTGAAGTAGATACGCTTGCTTCATTAACTGTGGGTAACGGTGCTTTTGCGTTTACAACAGATGTCACGGGACTGCAAAGCTTTCCTGAATATTATCAAAGAGGAATTACTTTAGGAACCTTGTCTGAATGGGGATGGAATGCAAAACCCAACAATCAAGACTATTCCTTTGAAGAAACCTTAAAAGACTAGGATCAAAACGGAAGAAAAGTCTCCTATGCCACGCAGATAAAAACCCCGCAACACGCCAAGGAAGCCGTTGAATTTTTTCGGTCAAACCCACATCGGGTACATTTGGGAAATCTGGGGTTTGAACTCACCAAAAAGGACGGAACTCCGGTTAAACCGGAAGACCTCAGCGACATTGATCAGACCTTAGATTTATGGACGGGAATGCTCACCAGTTCGTTTGCTGTTGAAGGTATTCCTGTGCAAGTGAAAACCGCCAGCGCTCCAAACAGTGACGTAATTGCCGTTCAGGTAAATTCAGCCTTAATTGCAAGTGGCCAACTTAAAATACGCTTGCGTTTTGCGGCTCCAACAGCTGCCTGGACCGATTATGGAACCCAGTGGGAGAATCCGGAGTACTATACAAGCAGTATAGCAGCACAAGATGATACTTCAGCCGTGATCGAACGTCAATTGGATTCGCTGAACTATAACGTCGCTTTAAACTGGGAAGGAACGGCTACAGTTTCTGAAAAGGAAGCACACTATTTTCTCGTTGAACCTACAGGAGACCAAATCGCATTAACCTGCACATTTACAGATTCAGAACCGAAACGAAAGAACGCTACCGAAGCAATTTTTCAAAATAGCGCAACAGCGTGGGAAAGCTATTGGTCTAATGGCGGAATCGTAGATTTCTCAGGAAGTGCCGATCCGCGAGCAAACGAACTCGAGCGTCGTGTAGTGCTCTCCCAATATTTGACCAAAGCACAAACTGCAGGAAAAATGCCACCGCAAGAAACCGGGCTTACGTATAACAGTTGGTATGGAAAGCCTCATCTGGAAATGCATTGGTGGCACGGGGTGCACTACGCACTTTGGGGCAGACCTCAATATTTAGAAAACACCTTAAACTGGCATGAAACTGCCTTTGATAACGCCAAAGCCCTGGCGGAACGTCAAGGGTTCAAGGGTGCGCGCTGGCAAAAAATGACCGATCCTTATGGCGAAGAAGGCCCTTCATCCGTAGGTGCTTTTCTGGTTTGGCAACAACCGCATTTCATCACCTTTGCCGAATTGCTTTATCGCGCCGATACTAGCGAAGCAACGCTCAACAAATACAAAGAACGCGTTTTTGCTACAGCAGAATTTATGGCTTCGTTTCCCGATTATGATAAAGAAAATGATCGCTATGTGTTGGGCCCACCGGTAATTCCTGCACAGGAACGTTTTGAAAAGACCGAAACCTTCAATCCAACCTACGAACTCGCGTATTGGAATTGGGCACTCAAAACCGCTTCAGCATGGAAAGAACGCGCAGGCGAACCGGTTCCTAAACAATGGACAGAGGTTCTGGAAAAGCTTTCGGCTTTGCCGGTTCAGGAAGATTATTATTTGGCCACGGAAAGCGCCACAGATTCCTACACCAATCCCGAGTTCTTGACCGATCACCCTTCGGTTTTTGGAGCCTATGGTATGCTCCCGGAAACGTCTTTACTCAACAAGGCCACGATGCGCAATACGTTTAATAAAGTTTGGGAGGTATGGACCTGGGAAGACACATGGGGATGGGATTTCCCGATGACAGCGATGACCGCTACGCGTTTAGGTATGCCAGAAAAAGCTGTAGATGCCTTATTTATGGATGCACAAACCAATACCTATCTTAAAAATGGTCACAACTATCAAGAAGAACGTTTAACGCTGTATATGCCCGGTAACGGCGGTTTGCTTACTGCTGTGGCGATGATGTGCGCCGGTTGGGATGGTAACGAAACTAAAAATCCCGGATTCCCAAAAGACGGCAGTTGGAACGTAAAATGGGAAGGGCTAGAGCCTTTTTTTTAATAAAAATTCAAAACCATCAACGTTTTCGCAATATTTTGTACAAAAAAATTACAGGTAAAACAATTAATATAATCAACGAAGATAAAAGCATTAAAATGAAATATAGTTTCCATACATAGTAAAATGATAACCATAAAAAAATAGCTATAATACCTGCAATAGGAAAGATCACTATCAAAAGAGTATTCAACAATATTTTTGATAAATCTTTTTTTCGTTTGAGAGAAACATTTAGAACAATCTTACCATTGTTTCTATACTTTTTATCCAATAATAATAAGGGAGAATAAAGAATAAAGATTGAAGAGCTAGTGAAGTAAAAATAATATAACGTGAAGAATAAAGACAAGCCTTCACCTTCTACAATAAAACATTTAGACAAACCAGTAAACCAAATTTCATAAATATCCTTTCTAAACAAATATCCCAAACCACTTAATAAAATATAAAAGGAAAGAATTATTGGCTTAAAGTTTTTAAACAATAGAAAACGACCCCAGAAAAAATTAAATTCACGCATAAAGGATTTTATTAGAAAAAGCTTCCGTTAAATAATTATCCACATGTTAGCGCGCGATTGCATCGCGTGCTAACACTTATAAATCTCATTTATCGAGAAACGCCTCCTGAATCGCTTTCAATTCTTCAGTAGAAACTTGTATCGCAGTACCGTGGCGTATGCCATCAGGAAAAGAAACTTGATCAGAAATATCAGTCCAATTTTTTAAGTCGGTTGATTGTACAGCGCCATATTGATGCTCTGTATACTTATCAAAATACACCAACCACTTGCCATCCTTCTGAATGGCGGTAGGACCTTCTGCCCAATACTTACCGGTAATGGGAGCGCTCGCTTCAGAATAAGGTCCGGTTAAATTTTGTGCTGTAGCTACTTTTAAGTTCTTACGCGCAGGTTCGCGGGTTTCATCTTTTAAGAACATCACATACTGTGATCCATCCCATTGAATCGTCGCGTCTATCGAATTAAAACCGGGTTCATACAGGACTTTGGCCTTGGAAAACGCTTTAAAATCTTTGGTGATGGTATAATACATTCTGTGATTGTAACCGGCATCTTTTTCAGATTGCGTTTCAGGGTATAATCCGGGGATGGTGGTCGCCCAGTAGATCATATATTCATCGTTTTGTGCATCATAGGTAATTTCCGGAGCCCAACAATTACGTGCTGTTTCCTCGTGTTGCATCACCGGGATAAGCTGCTGCTCAGACCAGTTGATCAAATCATTAGAAGAAGCATAACCAATTCCACGTTCAGTCCAGCCGGTGGTCCAAACCATATGATAGACGCCGTCGCCACCTTTGATTACCGCAGGATCGCGCATTAATTTCTGCTCGCCAACTTCAGGTGTAAGAATCGATTGATCATCATTCAACGACTGCCAATGTAAGGCATCGGTACTGTAGGCTAAATGCAAACCGTCTTCTCCATTTCCTTTAAAATAGGTAAAAATATAGGCTGGATCTTGAGCTTTACACGAGGTGAAAGCTAAAGCTAGTATTAGACAAATAGAGAGGTTTTTGAGCATAGGTAACATGTGTATAGTTAGTTTCGTTCAAAGCAGATTGTCCTCTCGAGCGCAGTCGAGAGGTTATTAATCTCGTTTTATTATCATAAGGTCTCGGCTGCGCTCGACCTGACAACTAGATGTCTAGCGTAAACTAATTGATGCCTTTTATTCAGCAATCAAGTCATGCTTTTTCATCCATAAACTCAAAGCAGCGGGCCAAGAATCGGCAGTGTGGGCGCGGCCCATCCCAAAACCGTGGCCGCCATCTTCGTATAAATGCATTTCCGCAGGTACACCGGCATCTTTCAAGGCTAAGTAGTAGTTAATACTGTTTTCAACAGGAACCGCATAATCATCGGTGGCGTGCGCCAGAAAAGCCATTGGAGTTTCAGGCGTTATCTGATACTCGCCGCTATACGCATACACAGCGCCTCGAGAAGCTTTTTTTCCTAATAAATTATCTTTTGAACCCTGATGTGTAATCCCACGTTGCATACTGATCACCGGATAGATTAACACCGAAAAATCGGGTCGTGCTGAAACGCCTTCCGCAGCGTCATAAACCTTATCAGCATAATGCGTAGCAGCGGTTGAGGCCAAATGCCCGCCGGCAGAAAAGCCCATGATTCCCACTTTTGAAGTATCGATACCATAAGTAGAGGCTTGCTCGCGCACATAGCGAATGGCGCGCTGTACATCCTGTAGTGGTCCTATGCTTTTATCTTCCATAATCGCATCGCTGGGGAGTCTGTACTTTAATACAAAACCGGTTACGCCTTGTTCTGCAAACCAGGCAGCAAGTTTGTAGCCTTCTTTATCAATCGCGAGATGTCCATAACCACCACCCGGACAAATGACCACGGCAGTTCCGTTGGCCTTGCCGGCTTCGGGCTCGTAAATGGTCAATGTAGGATCGGTAACCTTATCTACTCCATAAACCTGCCCATTATCAGCGTGTTGTACTTCTTGATATGCTGCATCGATTTTACTGTTAGGAACTCCGCTTTCCCAGAGTTTGACTTCCTTTTGTGCGTGAAGACTGTTCATACTCACAAAGCTAAAACCTAAAGCCCATACGAATACCGAATAAACGGATTTATAATTTTTCATAAAATTCTATTTCTACAATACGCAACTGCCCTTTGGCTGCTGCCGCTTTATCGTCTTTAAATAAATCAAGTTCCTTATTGGGATCAACCTCAACAATATCATTAAAGCCATCTTCCTCCTTTTGAGCGCCGGCCAACTGCACCGTGATCTCATCAGTTTTTACTGTTTTCAGAGGAATGGTGATATACCCCAGACTTTGCCAGGACTCGCCCTCAAAGAGGACCTCATCTCCTGCTAAAATACGTAAAGGATATTTTTTTCTGCGCCAACCGGTCAATTTAATCACGCATTCATTAACCTCGGCTTCTTTGGCTAAGGTGTAGGTGATCCAACCGGTTTTTTCCTGACCGTCATTGCGCCATTCGGTGAGTTCATTATCATCATAACTCAGGTACGGTTCATCTTCTTCATTGGCGGTTTGTGCCGAACGAATAAACACCGGTTTACGTTTCCACGAAAAAGAAGGCGTTTTAGGTGTAGGACCACGGTCGAGATAAGATGGTAAATCTGCTCCGGGTAATACACTTGCCAATCCGTTTTGGGTTTCAAATGCTTCGGAATCCAATTCTATTGAAGCATTTTTGATTCCGGATGCTTTCGCTTTGATCTTGATGCTTCCAGCCTGCGTCGTAGATTGAATCATCACGCGATTTACACCATTTTCAACCGGAAGCACTTTCGACTCAATATAATTATCAGGACCGTCTGCAATACCGCCCAGCCAAGTTGCCGGACCATCCAGTTCAAATTCGATCTTAGAATTATCAAGCGGACAACGCTGCCCGTCTTTATCTACCACTTCCACTTCAAAAAGCGCAACATCTGCACCATCGGCTTTAAATGGAAGTTGTGCTTCTAAACGCTTCAATCGTATGCTGTGTGGTGTTCCTGCGGTGGTCTTTTCTGCTGTGCTCAGGATCCTTCCTTCGGCATCATAGCTCACGGCTTTCACATTTCCGGGTTCAAACCTTAGATCTTCAAACGTAAACAGAAAACTGTAGGCTTTCTTACCAAAGCCTTGAGACTTTCCGTTGATAAAAAGCTCTACTTTTTCACCGGTAGAAACCACATAAAAATCTTTTTGCGTACCCGGTTTATAATTCCAGTGACCCAGTATATGCGTGCCGTGCTCTTCTGTATCTACCCAGCCATTCCACATCACCTGATGTGCAAAAAAGCCGTCTTTAGGAATACGCATAGGATCTACTTCCCCACTCGTACGGTAATTTTGTTCCCCGCGATAATGCGTATTGGAGTCTGAAAAAATAATATTCACACCCCCTGAACTCACGCGGTGACCGGTTCCCGGGCGGGCTTCATAATAATCATGCCAGCGAATAACATCTTCGATCGCGTGGCGATCCTGATTGTGATTGTAAGATGTTGCCGGCTCTCCTTTGTACAAAGGTCCGTCGCCTTCTTTGTGAAAAGGTGGTGAAAACTCATCCCAATATTTGCGCATACCTTCATCGCGACTGTACTCGGTAGCCCACATCGGGATTCGTGCACTTTTATTGATGTAAAGCATCTCGCCACCATATTCAGCTTCACGGCTATCGAGCATCTCTCTCGAACCGATGGCACGCCCGCCATACGGGTCGTAAGTGTCGCGTAGACTTTTCATCTCTGCCATATGCGGCTCGCTGATCGCATCATTACCACTCTCATAGAAAACAATACTGGGATTATTTCGATTATAAATAATGGCATCACGCATCAGGTTGGTACGCTGTTTCCAGTGGTCTCCCTGAGAATCTTTTTCAGCATCTCCGGCGGGCATCGCCTGAATAAGCCCAACGCGATCACAAGACTCGATATCCTGTTTCCAAGGAGTTACGTGCATCCAGCGTACGAGATTCCCGTTGCCTTCGACGATCATACGATTGCTAAAATCACTCAACCACGCAGGGACAGACATCCCGATCGCCGGCCACTCGTTGCTGGTGCGTTGTGCATAGCCTTTCATTTGCAATACGCGATCGTTGAGATAAACTTTTCCTTCTTTAAATTCGGTTTTTCTAAAACCGGTTTTGGTACTGACTTCATCAATGACGTTACCCTCAACTTTCAACATGGATTTTACAGTGTACAAATAACCATACCCCCAACTCCAGAAATTCAGATCTCCCAGGCGTTGCGCTGCGGAAACCATTGTATGTTCTCCCGGAGCAAGCTTGGTTTCATCTCCGGAAAATTCGGCCACCTTTTTATTATCCAAATCAAAAACAGCTACTGAATATTGAAAGGTTTTAGGGGTGTCATATTCGTTCTTTACTTCAGATTCAACGTGAATCGTAGCCGCTGCCTGTGGAATATCAAAATCTGTAGCGTAGACATAAACTCCGGTAGTCTTTAGATTAGAATACAGCGGAAGCGTTTGATATAATTTATCGGTTACGTGCAAGAATACATTTTTAGGAATACCGCCGTAGTTTGCATTAAAATTGATGTTATTCCAACGATAGGTTGCATTGGTACTGCGCTGGCGGTAATGCCAATCATTGTCGATGCGCAAGGCGATGCTGTTGGGTTTACCATCAAATACAACGATATCGCTAACATCTAAACCAAACGCCATAACGCCGTTCTCGTGCAATCCTACTTGCTTTCCGTTTACATAAATGGTTCCGCCTTGGCGTATGCCTTCAAATTCTAAAAAGATCTTTTGCCCTTTAGCATCTTCCGGAAGTATAAAATTCTTGCGGTACCATACGATTCCCGTACTATGTTCATCTATAGCTTTTAAAAAAGCTTCCTCTTGATTATAGGCGTGTGGCAGCGTCACCTGCGTCCATCCTTGGGTATCAAAAGTGGTAGCTTCCGCACCTTCGATCTCCCCGGTTTTAAACTGCCAATCGCTATTAAAATTATAGGTTTGACGTTGTGCAAAAAGGCTTTGTAGTGTAAGTACAAAGCCGATTAAAACAAGTATAGTTTTTATTTTTTTAAACATAAATTCAAGTTTAGTATTCTAAGCGATACATTTCTGACCCGGCGAGTAAAAAGCACCCCAAACCGTAGTCTTCAAAATCTGGCTGTTTGTCATAAGATAAAGGTTGCCCGTCTTTAGGTTCTTTCCCGGTGGATTGCAACCAGCCTAAAAAGCCATTTTCATGAAGCGATTCTGAGAGCATCGCATTCCAGGCTTTTGTAATTACCGGCAGGTATTTTTCACGATCTAACAAATCGTTATTGATCCCGTAGGCGATCCCGTAAACAAATAGAGCTGTTCCCGAAGTTTCTTTACCTCCAAAATGCGTTGGGTCATGTAGGCTTACATTCCAGAACCCATCTTCGCGCTGCACTTTTACTAAGGCTTCGGCCATTGCTTGCAGATCTTCAATATATTGATCGCGGTGCGGAGCATCTTCAGGAATGATCGAAAGCGTCTTTGCCAACGCAGCGATCACCCAACCATTACCACGACTCCAATAGGAATCTTCTCCGTTAGGTTCAGTATATGGCGGGTCAAAATCTGCATCGCGCCACCATAAACCGTCTTCCGGATTGAACAATCCGTTTTCACCAATGACGTTACGGCTTTCCATATACATCTCATACATCTTTTCAAAATAGCGCGGATCATTTTCCAGTACACCTATTTTAGCAAAAACCGGCATTCCCATTTGTATCGCGTCGATCCAATCCCAATCGCCGTTTTGTGGCGTTACCAAAAACTTTTGCATACAAGCTCTGGTATTTTTCAGTTTTTCAGGATCGGGCTGCAAGTTGTACAGATCAATGTACGTCTGTGCCGCATCATAATCATCTGCATTGCGGGTTTCATTTCCGCTTCGGAAACCCCACTGATGAAAATCGGCCCAGTCTAAAGCATATTGATAGTATTCTTTTTTAGGATAGATCTCGTGTAAGGCCATCAAACCTTCATAATACACGCCGCGAGTCCATATGTTACTTGGGCGTTCTTTATTGGTGATGATGGTTTTGCCTACATCTGGCCATTTCTTCATAAAATACGCATTGGCAAGTTCCATTTTTGCGAGCACATCATCGCGGTTGATCTGTTGCTGTGCAGCACAATTAAAATTGAATGCTGCCAAAACAGCTAAAACCAGTATTTTCTTCATCTATATTCGTTTTTTATCTCGTGATTTATTTTGTTTCTATAGCCAATGGCACCAATTGAACGGGACCTAAAAGTCCTGAAGGTGTAGGTTCCCAAACGGTCGCATCAAAAGGTTTATAATCTTTATTCACCATATTGATCTCGTAAAAGGTCTTCCACTCTTCACCGCGCAATTCTTTAGCCCGAAGTCGGTTTGCTGCCAGATTGGTCACTTTGATGGTCAGGGTATTTTCACCGGACTGCAATGCACCAAGATCCAAACGGTATGGCGCCGACCAGGCAGTACCAATATAATTATCGTTAAGCCACACGGCAGCACTTTCTCTTACATCTCCCAGGTCGAGTTGCCACGTATCTGCTGCTGTTTCCGGTTTAGTAAACGTGGTGGTATAGCTTGCCGTTCCTGAAAAATGCTCTGCATCTTCGCCTAGCGTCGTCCAGGATTTTAGACTGTTCATAGTTGCAGCTTCCGGAAGCGTAGGTCCTCCTTCTTCAAAGCTGATGTTCCATTCAGTTTCTAGCGGAATCCCTTCAGCCGAGGGCGAAGTATATGCCCATTGTTCTTCAGGCGAATCCCAATTGGTTTTAATAAGCAACGCATCTCCCGAAGCAATTTGCACTTTAACTTCAGCCTGCCCTTCCGTCTCACGAACAGCCGCCGCACCCACTTTTCGCGTAAGCGGATCCAAAAGCACCGCATTATCAACATTGCCCGATAATGGAATGTAGGTGTCAATATCCTCTTGGGTATGATTTACCAAATAATAGATCTTAGAATCTCCTTGAGCTCTTCTAATAAATTTTAATCCGGACGCTACCAAGGTTTCGGGAGCCACCTCTGCCGCACGCAAACCTGATTCTAAAGCAGTAATGGCTAGATCATTTTCAGACATCAGGTTCTCTAGTGCCGCAGTTTGTTTTTCATATTCAAAATATCCCGGAACGCTTTCTGGTAAACCGGTAAAGATCACAGAAGCTCCAGCGTTTTTAAGCGCTACTAATTTTTCCATACTGCCCAGTGGCATAAATTGACAATCAGGAACCACCAAGGCTTTGTACGTCCCGCCGGGTAAAACGATCTTACCTGCTTCTACTTTAGCTTGTTTTAGAAAAGCATCAGACAGAAAATCGACACCATACCCCTTGTTCATCAAGGTATTTGTGGTTTCGTAAAATGGCGTATCGAGTAACCACTCGTCTAAAGAATGGATTTTAAACTGAAAGAATAAATTTCCTTTTTTATAACTATTATACTGGTCATAAATAGGCCAATACAATAAGGTCTCGTTATCTGCTTTTCCCTCTTGTAATACCGATTGCACATTACCCACATAGCCAAATAGTGCTGAAGCATCTTTCCAGATAGTATTCTTCGGACTAAAATTTACCGAAGCATAAAATTTCCAGCCCGGCCAACCGGCACGCTCCGGAGAATAGGTAGAACCGTGTAAGAAAATATGATTCACTCCATTGAGGAGTAATTCTTCAGCTTCCGGCTTTGCCTGAGACAAAGCTGTTTTAAAATGCTCTCTAAGCCAGGTAAAGGTTTCTGAAGAAATAAGCGGCTTCCCGGCGATATGTCCCGCCGAAGAAGAGAATTTGAGCATCACGGGATCTGCATCTCCGGTTCTAATATTTTCTTCCTCGCGTCTAAAACCCTTGATATCAAAGGGCATCGAACCAAAAGTCTCACACTCCGGGATATCTGCCGAAGCATAAAGATCGATAAGATTCCCCGGCGAACCGTGTGCTTGTAATTTGGTTTTAAATCCGTATTTGTTGGACCAGTCGGTCCAAGGTTCATTAAACTGATGCAAGAGTAAATCAGATAAGGTTTCGCGGTAATCACTCTTCACCCGGTTCCCTAAATCGTTATCGCTGTCACTCAATAAAAGGTTGATATGTGGTTTGAGATCGTAACCTCGAAGTTTTTCAAACTGCTCAAAAAACTTCGGTGTAAAATCGGTACCGTAAACTTCATAGCTGTCATTAAAAATCGCACGCAACTGCCCTTTAATTTCGGCAAATGCAGAATCGTAAGGCTGTATGTAATCCACAAAAGCTTCTTTAGAATAGTGGTCTAGCGTGTAGCCTGCACCTCCGGGAGCTGCCCGCTTTACCTTTTGACCGGTTTTGCCGGTAAACAAGGCATAAACCGTATAAGAAGCATCTTCAGGAGTCCAGCTAAGTTTTCCATCACGCACTTCTTTGGTCAGATCTTTAAAGTTACCCGCAGTATCATACGCAAGCACAGCGTTAAGGGACGCCGGCTGGCGTTCTTTAGGATCTGGTTTGAGTTCCTGATCAAATGCCTTTCCTTGTGCTAACTCATATTTTTGAACCACCAACTTGGTTGCGGCAAATTCACGCTCTACCTGAGGACCGCCGTACGGCCATCCGGTTCCTAAAACCATATCTACACCAAGCCCCAAACTGTCTGCAGTAGTGATCGTATAGTCTAAAAGCTCCAGATACTCTGGAGAAAGAAACTCAAGAAATTGTTCTTCTTCTCCTTTTGCTCCATATATAGGCGTGATCTCTACACCGCCCAAACCGGCTTTTTCAAAAGCAACCAAGTGCTCTTTGATGTTGGATTTATCAACGGCGCTTCCCATCCACCACCAACGGGTCCAGGGCTTGGCCGTTTTTTCAATATCAGGCCACAACGCAGTATCGCTGTGTGTAACTTCCGAATTTTGAGATTGACAAGCTGTAAAAAGACCTGTAGTGAGAAGAACTAAGAGAAGTTTGAATAGTATTCGCATAGATAAAGCTTATAAAATTGAAAATACAATGCATTATGCAGATTTTCAAATTCCGTTAAAATTATAAGTTCGTCTACCAAAAGCTATCCTGTGCCGTCCTGTGAAAGACAAGCTCTGTAACTCTTAAAATTTAAGAAAACTTAACATAAAGCAGGATGCAGCAGCACAGTAAGTACAGGATACCTCAAACGATTTCATTGGTTACTTTTAAAAATCTGTTATCCAAAAAACAGTTAATTTTTCTTAAATAAGAGCTAATATGAAACAAACAAACAAACTCATTTTATTGTGTTTCAGCATACTGATGTTCACCACATCGGTATGGGCACAAGAAAAAACAGTGTCAGGTACTGTTACAGACACCCAAGGAATGCCATTACCGGGCGTAAATGTCTTGGTAGAAGGTACCCAACGTGGAACCCAGACCGATTTTGACGGGAATTTTAGTTTACAAGCTGCTGAAGGAGAAACCTTAATATTTTCATACCTAGGAATGAAATCGATTTCGCAAGTAGTAGGAACTGAAAGTACGTACTCGATTACAATGGAAGAAGACAGTGCAGAACTGGATGCCGTAGTTGTGGTAGGTTATGGTACGCAAAAGCAATCAGACCTCACCGGAGCGGTTTCGTCTGTAAGTTCTGACGAGTTATTAACACAACCTGTAAGTAATGTTTTTCAAGCGTTACAAGGTAAAGCTGCTGGGGTAGACATCACAAGTAGCGAACGCCCAGGTACTGTAGGTTCTGTACGTATACGTGGTAATCGTTCTTTAACAGCAAGTAACGCCCCTCTTTATGTAGTAGACGGCGTTCCTCTTTTATCAGCTTCTTCAATTGAAACCATTAACCCCAGAGATATTGAATCTATCAACGTTTTAAAAGACGCATCTGCAACTGCGGTTTATGGTTCTAGAGGGGCAAATGGGGTAATTATCGTTACCACCAAAAAAGGAAAAACAGGACGCTTTGCTTTAAATTATTCGGGTACTGTAACTACTTCTAACATAGTAGATCGAGCACCTGCGATGAGTGCTGCAGACTTTATTGAGTTTAGAAGATGGGCTGCTTACAATTTAGATCCCAATACCTACGCACATCCAGACAGTCCTACTTTGGCTAATGATACCAATATCTTTGACAGCCCATTAGATGGCCAAACCTCAAGAGACAATGTATTGCAAGGCTGGCAAAATGGTTCTTTTGATGCATCACGAGTACAAAATACAGACTGGACCGATTATGTTACCCAGACAGGTGTATTGAGTGAACATACCTTAAGTGCCAGTGGAGGTACAGAGAAAATCAACGCCTACGGATCGGTTGGTTATACCAATAATAAGGGAACACAAAAAGGTCAGTTTTATGAACGCTATACTGCAAACCTTAGTACAAACATCAATGCTACTGAATGGTTTGAATTTGCAGCCAATTTTAATCTCTCTTGGAGTGAGCAGGATTATGGATTTTCCACTTTAGGTGGTCGTAGTGGCTCTGTCCCAAATGCGATATACGGCGCTGCCAAGAACATTTACAACATCGCAGTTCCTTATGATGCTAACGGAAATCTTGTCATCAATCCTGGAGGTGAAAATACCATTTACACCATCATTGGAGAAGAAAACAAAAGTACCCAGTTATCACAAACGCTCCGTGCTTTAGGTAGCTTAAGTGCCACTTTTGATATCGGTGAGATTTATGAGCCATTAGAAGGTTTAGAATACCTAGTACGTTTTGGTCCTGACTTTAGACACTTTAGAGAAGGAGTATATATAGATGGGAGTTCTTCTCATCGTATCAATTCAGACGGGTCATTAGGAACCAATTATGCACGTTTAAATAACAGACGTGATTTATCTTGGACATTAGACAATCAAATCAACTACAGCACAAGTTTTGGAGAAAAACACAATTTAGATCTTACATTACTTCAAACGGCTTCATCTTGGAATATTGAAAGTTCAGGAATGTCAGGTAATAATATTCCCAAGGCATCTATGCTTTGGAATAACTTTGGAGCAATTGATTTAACCAATTCTGAAAACAATGTGAGTATAGGCTCTAACCTTAACGAGCGTCAGTTAAGTTCGTATATGGTTCGCGCCAATTACGGTTTCAACAGTAAATATTTATTAACGGTTTCCGGACGTTGGGATGGTGCTTCTCAATTAGGCGAAGGTAATAAATGGGATTTCTTTTCATCAGCAGCTTTAGCCTGGAGATTAGATCAGGAAGATTTTTTAGCAAGTGCAGATTGGGTTGACAACCTTAAACTTCGTTTAGGTTATGGTACTACAGGAAACTCTGCGGTAAGCCCATATGCAACTAAAGGTGATATCATATCGATTTTTCTACCTTTTAACGGTCTCTCAAACCAAATTGGTTATACGACCAACGAGCCATATTACTCAAGATCTCAGTTATCCTTGGCCAATCCTAATTTAGGTTGGGAAAAGACCACTCAATACAATCTAGGTATTGATTTTGGTCTCTTTCAAAATCGCTTATCCGGTAGTTTAAACGTGTATAGATCGTACACCTCAGACCTCTTGATGTCTGTGAACATCCCTACGCTTACAGGTTTCCCTTCTACTATCGCCAATATAGGTAAAACTAATAACCGTGGTTTTGAGGTTTCTTTAAATGCGATTCCTATAGCTTCTAGTGAAGGTTTTCAATGGGAATCTGATTTAAATGTTGCTTGGCAACGCGATGAGATTGAAGAGCTTGCTTACGGCGAAAATGATATGGTAGATAACAACTGGTTCATCGGGGAATCTATAGGCGTTATTTACGGTTATGACAATGCCGGAATCTGGCAAGATACACCAGAAGATCAAGCAGAAATGGCCGCTTGGAATGAAAACGGCTATGATTTTACACCGGGCAATGTACGCCCTGTAGATCAAAATGGCGACTATGTTATGAATGCAGATGACCGTGTAATCTTAGGTAATACCGCACCACGATGGACTTTAGGCTGGAATAACTCCTTCAGCTATAAAGGCTTTGAATTGAGTACACTTATCATCTCACGTTTGGGGTATCAAGCAAATATTGGTGGAGAACCTATGACCGCACGCTCTAACCAACGCGAGGTTGATTATTGGACTCCCGACAATACCGATTCTAGATTTCAGAAACCTATTTTAGGACAAGCGACCTCAGGATCACAAGATGAGTTTTCAGGACTCTTGGGAATACGTGATGCGGGCTTTATAAAAATACGTAATATTTCTTTGGGGTATAATTTCACCCCTGAGCAAAGCGAAAAAATGGGGCTTAATAATCTTAGAGTTTACGTACAAGCCGTTAATCCGGGAAGTATTTACCAAGGTGCAGCCTGGTATGACTTTGATACTAATTCAACAATTTTCAACCGCAGTTTTGCTGTTGGTTTAGATATTGGACTGTAAAATCAGCTATGAATTTTAAAAAGAAAACGATGAAAATAAATATATTTAAAAAGAGTACTACGGTACTCTGTTCGGCTCTATTAGCACTGAGTATCACATCTTGTAAAGATGATTTTCTAGATGAAGAGTTGACCAATCAATATTCAACCGAATATTTTGAAACCGCTCAAGGTCTTGAAGATTTAACCGTTTCTCTATATGGAAACATTAGATGGCATTTTGGTTATGAATGGGCATATGGTCTTACCCTGTATGGTACAGATGAATTTACAAATGCCAACGATCTCACTAATGAAATGTGGAACACCTATGATAACCGTTTAGGGCCCGTAGGTGCAACACCAGAAACCGGAGCAGCCAATGGTAATGCAACATCGCCGGCCGCCTTATGGGATCAGATGTATTATGGTATCGCCTCTGCAAACACCATTATTGCAAATGCCGAAGTTATCGAAGATGAAGGTATACGCAACCGCTGTCTGGCGCACGCCCATTTCCTAAGAGGATATAATTATTACCGACTAGCCGCACAATATGGTGGGGTTGTACTACAACTAGAACCCGCAGAAGGAGTGGTTCGCAATTTTGAACGTGCAACCGATGAAGAAACTTGGGAGCAGGTGATTTCTGATTTCAGAGATGCATACACCTACTTTGAAGGCGAGGTATACACCTATGGTAAAGGGGTTACCTGGACCAAAGCTACAGCAGCACATTTTTTAGCCAAAGCATTGCTTTTTAGAGCCTCTGAACGTAATGATGCCTGGAATGCTGAATACATTCAAGGTGATCTTACTGAAGCTATTGATGCTGCAACCTATGCCATTGATGCACGTGGTGCTTTAACCGATGACTATCGTGACCTATATGCTAATTGGACGGGTGTAGATAGTGAAGCAGAACAACTTGATGAAATTTTGATGGCCGCACCTCATAACGCAGATGCTTCTACTTCAGGCCGCTTCGGGAATCGCACCTACAATTACTTTACGCCTCAATTCTCTAATTTTTCCGGAGGATGGGTACGTCGTGGAGTATGGATTGGAGGTATGGACTTTCAGCGTCTACGTCCTACCGAATACACGTATGCGGTTTTTGACCACGTAAACGATTCAAGAATGTGGAAAACTTTTAAAACAGTTTACGGAGTAAATAACGTAATCAATACAGATGTCGATGTAGAACTGGGAGATCCCGGTATTGTGATGATTTTGAATACTAAAGATGATGATACCTATAATGATTTTACCTTTGGTGCTAATATTCAGAATCCTGATTGGCGCGATGTTGAAGGTCGCTTACCAGAGTGGGAAGAAGGCATGCGTCAAACTCCAACTTCAGGGTCCTTGACAAGCAATCCTGGACAATTTGTACCCAATTCTTTAGTACTATATCAGAATGGTCAATACGTGTCTCCAGATTTTAAGAGTACCCCGGTGTCTAACTTTTTTGCCGGAATAAATAAGACTGATGACGGTTCTCGTTTTGCTGAGAAAGGAGATGCACACCGTGATGTGACCATGGCTCGCCTTGCTGAAACCTATCTTGTTCGTGCAGAATGTTATGCACGCCTACAACAATATGGCAACGCAATGAATGACCTGAATACCGTGCGTGCTCGTGCAGCCTGGAAAGCAGGAGAAAATCGATCATACTACATAGACGGGTCGGTTGCTTTTGAGAATAACAGCTTAAACACAGGTTCTGCGGCAGAAAATTATGTAAATTCCAACTTGAATATGAACACATATTACCTTTCTAATCCAGATATTGAGGTGACTACAGCTGCTTCAGATTTAAGCTTAACCTCATTTCCTGATAATCTTCCCGACGAAGATGAGGCGGTATTGACAGCCCTAGGCATTTCAGGTTCCTATGAGCGTGCGCTTCATTTTATTTTAAACGAACGTACCCGAGAGCATTTGGGAGAATGGCAGCGTTGGGAGACGCTTTCAAGAACTGGAACACTGATTCAACGTGCCCGTGCGTTCAACCCACAAGCCACCAACATCACTGAAAATAAGCACGAATTGCGTCCTATTCCGCAATCATTTATAGATGGACTTCTCAACGAGGACGGATCCAACCTTTCTCCAGACAGAAGAGCAGAATGGCAAAATCCGGGATACTAAATGTTGCGCTTAGCTTGAACCAATTTTAAATAGCGATTCAATCCCCAAGGGTTTAAACCTTTGGGGATTTTTTTATGCAGGAGGTTGGCACCCAACGTTAAATAATGTTTAAACTCCTTAGAACCTGCAGTTCACAAGTTCCTTTTGATATTTTTGTCATCCCTAAATCAGCACAATTGAACGTACACGATCTTGATAGAGCATCAGCATTAGCTGCACTAGACTTTGACTACAACGGCTTAAAAAACGAACTTGAATCTTTAAGTATACTGGCTGCAAAAATTGCCGGTACCGAGCTTTCTGAAATCAACCTTCTCGATTCCTACGCACAGTGGACGGTAGCCAGTTCGCTAGGCGGAAGTTATCAAAAACCACTGGAAGCCACGGTGTGTAATCATACGGTTGAAGAGGCGCGAGACTTTGAAACGCGTTTAGATCTTGACCCGCGCTTTAAGAATAAAGAATTTGTAACCCAACAAGGTTTTATTTATTATTTCGGGATTCCCTTAACCTTAGGTCAAACGATCCCCGTAGGTTCCCTTTGTGTTGTAGGTAAAAGCATAAACAGCCTTTCAAAAGATCAAAAAGACCAGCTGCACTTAATAGCACAGCAAATAGAGCAGTATTTAGGTTTAAAACAACATACTGTACATTTAGAGGCCCAACTCAAGCAACAACAACAACTCACCCGTCGCTTGGCACATGATATTCGCAGCCCGTTAAGTGGCATTGCACAGCTCAAGACCGAGCAAGATTTTAAAACTATGGAGCGTGAAGATCTTGAAATCTATCTTTCCGCAGCCGTAGCAAGTGCCGCTGCTATTCTCACCTTGACCGATGATATCCTGAGCAAAGATGCTGCCCGGCTTCACACAAACGCTTCAGCCTATGTTACCTTAACTGAATTGGGCACAAAACTTTACGAACTCTACACCCCACAAGCCACTCCCAAAAACATCGAGCTACAAATAGACTACGATGCTACTTCGGTTAAAGTTCCCCGAAAGAACCTCTTACCGCTTGCAGGAAACCTTATCGCAAATGCCATCAAGTTTACGCCTTCCGGCGGAAAAGTAAGCGTCACGCTTAAGATACTTAGGGATCAAGATCCAACCTGCATAGAAATTCAAGTGGAGGACAATGGGATCGGGATTGCCCCGGAAAACCTTAAAACCATCACTTCAGGAACAGCTCGTGCACAAGCAGGAACTGCAGGTGAAACCGGCTACGGTCTGGGACTGCGTTTTGTAAAAGAATTAAGTGAGCGCCAGGGAGGAACGTTTACCATTACTTCAAAAGAAGGTTTGGGAACTAAGGTTTTTTTGAGACTCCCCATAGACTAAGTGCGTTTTTCACAGGACAGTACAGGATATTATTTCGCGTGTTGCTACTTAATTTATAGCAGTAAACAATTGGTACCTCCTATGCGCTTTTTATTATGCTTTACGATGCTGTTTTGGCTTGAACAGGCTTTGGCGCAAGTACCTCCTACCTCAAAAGAGCTCTTTAAACCGGAATACTGGATTATTGAGAAAACAACGGCAAAAACTCTGGTAGCGTTCCGGCAGGAACATATCGAAGTCAGCGCTAAAGGTGGAGTCACACTTTGGTACCACGAGCCTTTGGAGGCTCCGGTATCGATTCGGCTTCAGGCCAAAGTGGTCCCTACCGAAGACCCGGTGCTGCGGGTCTCTGATCTCAATTTTTTCTGGATGGCTCAAGATTCCGCATATCCCGATGATTTTTTTAAACGCTCATCTTGGCGAAACGGCGTCTTTCCGCACTATTATTCGCTCAACCTCTATTATGCAGGTTATGGAGGCAACACCAATACAACCTCCCGATTCAGAAAATATAAAGGCACCTACGAAACCTTTGCCAATTCGGGAGAACGTCCCCCTATTCTCAAAGAATATACCGATGCCGATCACCTGCTGAAAGCCGATGTCTGGTATGATATTCATATAGAAATGAATGAAGGTCGTGTTCGTTTTTATGTGAATGACAATCTTTTATTTGACATGGAAGACGAAGCCTCTTATACCCATGGGTATTTCGGTTTACGTACCGTAAAAAGTAAGATTCAGTATAGAAATTTAAGTATCAAGCACCTGTGAAACCCTTTCCCACACTATTGAAATATCCCAACAGGCTACTCGTATTGAGCCTGTGGATAATGGCCTATAGCTCTGGCAGCGCACAACGTCAGCCAGCGGAAAAATTAGACCGCGGTGTGGTCGCCATAAACCTTAATAACCAAACCCATATCAGCTGGCGCCTGCTTGAGCAGGATCCGCAGTCCTGTGCTTTTGATGTATATAAAGAAACGGCCGAGGGTTCCTTACTAAAACTGAATGCAGCGCCGTTGTCACAATCCACCTTTTTTACCGATACACTACCAGAACCAGCCCAAGCCTATTATGTCACCTATTCCGGTGAAACGCCTATACGCGACTCGGGCAATAGCAGTAAACTACGTGCTTCACAGGCAAATACACCCTACCTTTCGGTTCCTTTGCAAAAACCGGAAGCCGTAAGCAGTGACGGTTTGAGTTATACCTATTCGGCCAATGATGCCAGCGTGGGGGATCTGGACGGCGATGGTAGCTACGAGATCATTTTAAAATGGCAACCTTCAAAAGTGCAAAATCCACCCCGTCCCGGACTTACCGGATTGCAGCTTATAGATGCCTATACATTAGACGGTACCTTGTTGTGGCGTATCAATCTGGGAAAAAACATCAGAGCGGGTGCTGCGTATACCCAGTTTTTGGTCTATGATCTAGATGGGGACGGCAAAGCCGAACTAGTGTGTAAAACTGCAGACGGAAGCACAGACGGCACAGGTAACGTGATTGGTGACGCAACGAAAGACTGGAGAAACCTGGACCCCAAATCCCCTTTTTATGGTAAGATCGTGAAAGGGCCGGAATACCTTAGTGTGTTTGAAGGGACTACAGGAAAAGTACTCGACACGCAGATCTATATCCCCAACCGTTATCCGCTGGATGGCTGGGGCGGTATTGGTGGAAACGGTAATAATGATGCCACCGGAGGTCGGGCTGATCGCTTTACAGCCGGTGTCGCCTATCTGAACGGAAAGAAACCCAGTGTGGTCTTCGTACGTGGATGGTATGGGCGTACTGTAGCAGCCGCTTGGGATTTCAATAAGGGCAAACTGCAATCCCGCTGGGTATTTGACTCCAAAGACGCTGAAAACCCGTTTTCAGGACAGGCCAACCACCAATTGAGCATTGGTGATCTGGATGCCGACGGAAAGGATGAGATCTGTGTTGGCGCGATGGTCATCGACGATGACGGATCCGGGTTGTACACCACAGGCTTGCGCCACGGTGATGCCTTACACATCAGCGATATGGATCCCGATCGTCCCGGTTTGGAAGTATTCGGTATACACGAAAACGAAGGCCGTACGCTCAAACTGGGAACTCCCGGCGTGGCTCTTTTTGACGCTGCTACCGGAAAGATACTTTTTGAAAAAGGCCGAAGTGTTGATGTAGGTCGTGGTGTCGCTGCAGATATTGATCCTACACATCCGGGTTTTGAAAATTGGGGCGGTCCGGGCGGCTTACGCGATATCCACGGAAACACAATTAGTCGAAACACCCCATCCTCTACCAATTTTCTGGTTTGGTGGGACGGCGACCTCACGCGCGAACTATTAGATCAAAACCACATCGATAAATGGAATTGGCAAACCCAAACCACCGAAAACTTGCTCACCGCAAACGGAAGCGTCGCCAATAACGGTACTAAAGCGACTCCTTGCCTGTCTGCTGATCTTTTTGGCGACTGGAGGGAAGAAGTGATTTGGCGTACACCTGAAAGTAACGAACTGCGTATTTACACTACGACACACCCTACCGCTTACCGTATGCCTACCTTGATGCAAGATGCTATGTACCGCCTAAGCATTGTATGGCAGAATACTGCCTACAATCAACCCCCATATGCTGGCGCGCTATGCTAAGAAATAGTGTAATACACTTGTTTAATGTAACTACTGTTTTGCTCTTAAGACTTGGTACCTATTCAAATAAAGTACATTACAAGCATGTTATGTCACTTTAAGCACCGTCGAGCTGCTTTAAAAATAGTTTACAGAAGACATTACTGCACGTTTTCTTATTGACTTTTGTGTAAAAAAAAAGTCTGCATCAGATATTGATGCAGACTTCTAAAAC
>CESC01091777.1_pt1 | contig 126519 bp, 106 predicted proteins | sample 531131 | NCBI WGS metagenome assembly CESC01 (sample SAMEA2621295, study PRJEB7988) | marine metagenome | biome: marine biome (ENVO:00000447); feature: mesopelagic zone (ENVO:00000213); material: "saline water (ENVO:00002010), including plankton (ENVO:xxxxxxxx)" | depth 800 m
GTTTTTGTTCACTTTTAGTCTGTTTAGGACATAGAACTCCCTAACCCCTCCAAAGGGCGTTTTTTTACTGTGCTTTAGTATATTTTTTAAGTTTTTTGATCCAGTATGGCGGAGGTCCCCGTGCGGTAAAGGTTTCAAGGGTTATTAGTGTTCCTTTTTTACAGGTTGGGCATATTCGGTGTTGCAGCGACGGTTTTTCTTGGAGCTGTACCTTCCCTAAAGTTTTATGCAAGTGGTCAAGACTTTCCCGTTTATGGTAAGCGCTTAAGATTCCGTAATGACGGATGCGCACAAAACCTTTAGGAAGAATGTGCAAGGTAAAGCGTCTGATAAACTCGCTGTCGCTTAAGTGCATCAGAGATTTCTTTCCCCCGTGGCGGTAATCCTTCACCGAAAACACCACCCCACTGTCATCCAGATTTTTGATGCGGTGGTTGCTAATGGCAATCTTATGGGTATAGCGCCCCAGATATTCAACCACCTGAGGCGGTCCTAAAAACGGACGCTTGCAATAGACCACCCATTCCTTTTTGAATAGGTTTTGGTACAAGTCCTGTGGTTGTTCTGTTTTAAGTTTTTTACGCAATCCTGCTACAAAACGCGCTCGGAACACCCTGCTCATAGCCTTGACCGGGAAGAGGTAGCGTGCCTTACGGCAGCCAGGTTTCCCTTTGCTCTTGGCAGACTTCCATTTACCACTTTTGGTGATCCCTCCACCGGGCACAATACAATGCAGGTGCGGATGCAAGGACAGGTTCTGTCCCCAGGTATGCAGGATGGCGATCATTCCGGGACTAGCCCCTAAAAACTTAGGATTGGAAGCAAACCCTGTTATAACCTCCCAAGCGGTTTTGAACAGCAAGTCATACAAGAGTCTGGGCTCATACAGGCACAGGCGGTTGAGCTCACAAGGCAGGGTAAAGACCACGTGGAAGTAAGGCACATTCAAGAGTTCTTCTTCCCGTGCTCTAATCCATTGCTCCCTTTTGTGCCCCTGGCACTTGGGACAATGCCGGTTACGACAACTGTTATAACTCAGGTGTAAGATATTGCAAGAGGTATTGGTGCAGCGGTCAATGTGACCGCCCAGGGCAGCCGTGCGGCATTTACGCAAGGCGTATAAAGTTCTTAACTGCCAGCTAGTGGCACAACAGCCAGCTAAGTCTTGTGTATTGCGATTTAATACCTGAGCTACCTCATACGTAGCCCTTGCCATCAGTCTTGTTTATAGAGTTTATCAAGCGGACTGAAGGACTTTTGCCTGCCCAGTTGAGCCACGTGTAAATACGTTAGGGTGGTCTGGATGTCTGCGTGCCCTAAAAGATCCTTTACACTCATAATATCAAGACCCATCTCCAGAAGGTGGGTAGCATAACTGTGGCGCAGGCTGTGGGTGGTCACTTGTTTTCTTATGCCGCTATGCTTACGGGCTTCACTTACGATCCAACGCACCCCTTGAGTAGAAAGCGGGACAGCTTTACCTTCGCTATTATTACCGGTAAAGCACCAGATGGAAGGCTGTTCTGCCCTAAGGTAGGTTTGAAGTCCGCGGATCTGCATCTTTGACAAGGGTACATACCGGTCTTTCCTGCCTTTTCCCTGGCGGATGTGGAGCATCATCCGGTCAAAGTCCAGATCTTTTAACTGCAGGTTACACAGTTCAAAACACCGAAGACCGCAACCATAAAGCAGTGCCAAGACCAGACGGTGCTTTAATAACTTTGGAGCTTTTAAGAGTCGCTTTACCTCCCTAAAGCTTAAGACAACCGGAAGCTTTTTGGGACGCTCAATGGAGGGGAGCATCAACTGCATTTCTTTACGGTTAGATATCCTGTAAGCATATCTCAAGCCATAAACGGTATGTTTAAAAAAGCTGCTCGAAGGAGTCTTGTTGCGAGATTTTAAAACGTGTAGATAATCCAGCACCTGTTCTTCATCCAGATCCAGTGGACTACACTTAAAATGCAGGGCTATGTGTGAAAGACAGCGGGCATAATTAGTTAAGGTACTTTGGCTTTTGCCCGATAGTTCAACAGAACGTTTTAGTTTGAGATACAATTCCTGAAATTCCGGAACACATTCACAAGCACGTTCAATCAGAGTACTACTTTTTTTTCATAATTTGCTAACTATTAGATTTATATATCCTAAAGGTAGTGAATAGAGATTTAGACAACTCTTGAAGCTACCTTTAGGTTTAGTTCAACACAGTGTATAGCTCATTGCGGCTGAATTCCTCATAGTTTATTTGGGCAACTTTACTATCTTTAAGTCGGGCGAAATCCCGATGCTTCGGGACTAGTTGGATTTTTTTGTAAAACCGTTGTGCACAATATGCAAAACCTCAAGATGATTAATCAAACTTTCCTATTAGGACTTTTCATTCTGAGCCTGAATTCCTGTACGGAATCGATAAAAAAAACTTCAAAATTCATTTATGAGATAGAAGAAAGTAGCGTGCAATTAAAAATCTTGAATGGAAATGACTATCTGACTTATAATACTCCTATCAGAGTAGATTTTGAATGGAAAAATATTGAACCAGAAACAGTTTCGATCTACGGAGCAGGAATAAAGCTTCTGAGAATAAAGAATGAAGTCACTCAAACTGAAATAAATATAGAAAGGCATCACTTGATCTCAGATACCTTGGATATCAAGTTGAGTTTTGAGCTTAATGGTCAAAAAACTAGCACTTATTTTAATATTCCTGTAAAAAATTAAAAACTAGTTCTCCTCCTAACATCTAGTTGCATCACTCCCTTTCTTCAGCTACTTTTAATAAATAAACAATACCAAAAAAAGCCACACGCATTTAATCTCCAAGATGAAGTAGATGATAGGAATTTTAGTCTTAATTAGCATTTCTTGGTTGTTGCTCTATCTTGTTGAAAAAAAAGAGCATTCTGGCATTGGGCGTGCTTCCGCCGGGTAAACGTTTAAAACAATTGGGCTTAGGTTTTTTGGTTACCGCGATACTTTGCGTGCTTGTACAGTATTTAGAAGCCTATCTAAAAAGCTCGTCTTGGATCTTGAATGAAAAGATCACTTCTGGCATTGTCCTAAAATCCTTGTGGTGGGATTTTAAATCGGTATTGACTGAAGAACTCTTATTTCGCGGAGCCCTGTTATACCTGCTTATCCAAAAAATAGGCTCCAAGAAAAGTATCCTAATTTCTGCAATCGCCTTTGGCATATATCACTGGTTCTCCTACGGAGTGTTTGGAAATCTAATAGCAATGCTTTTCGTTTTTATCGGAACCGGATTGATGGGATATGCCTGGGCTTGGGCATTTGCAAAAACCAGATCAATGCTGTTAGGTTTCGGCTTACATTTGGGATGGAATGTCACTTACAATACCCTATTCTCTAAAGGTCCCTTAGGCGAACTCGTTTTCCTTTCAAAAGGTGAAACGGAATTAACCGATTGGGCTTCATTGCTCAATTTTACAAGTGGGTTAATTCTCGTCCCCATCATTGTCCTGTTGTTTATACGTTACGGTATTAAAAAAGAAGCGGTGCAAGAGGACTCTGAGGCAAATCTTTAAATTGATAATCAAAACTCATGAAAAACATCAAGTATACCTTAATACTAATTGCCGTTTTTATCCTATCTGCTTGTATGCAACCGGTAAGTGCGCAGGAAAATGTGTTTATAAAGGAGTATATAGAGCGGCTAGAACAATCAAAGGCCTACTTAATTCTTGTAGCCGAAACGATGCCCGAAGCGCAATACAAATTCAGAGCAACTGCAGAATCTATGAGTTTTGAAGAGCATTTGATGCATATAGCTTGGGCGATGGACTGGCATAGTCAATCTTTAATTGGTGGCCGCAAGGCACGCGATTGGAACACCGACACCACACTGAAAGTTGACAACAAATCAAAAAAAGAAATGATCGCTACGATCGCAGAGACTTTTGATACCACCATCCATTTCATTGCTAACCTAGATCTCGATATTCTTGATGAAAGACTGGACTACTTTGGAGCAAACCGAACGAAACGACAAATTTTACTCTTACTTGCAGATCACATCACACACCATAGGGCGCAAATGCTTGTTAATATGCGCCTCAACAAAATCCAACCGCCTCGGTATGTGCTGTATCAGTAAAGCTTAAATTAATAAAACTACTTTCCTGTGCTCTTGAATTCAAGTAAACTACCTTAGGGCAAGCCTGGGAGTATTAAACCCTTTGGCGGCGCCAATAAAAAATCCGTGATCTTAGACCACGGATTTTCTTCGTTCTAAATTATTTTAGAAAGAGCTCGATCACCGGGATCTCCACATCGGGTTTGGTTACCGGCAGTACGAGGTTGATATCATTCTCACCAAACTCTTGCTCGATCATCCAATGACTGTAAGGCTCGGTCAGTTCGATTTCTGAAGCATCGTGTAAAAACTGTGCATATTTGATCTTGTACTTAAAATCCTTCAATAAGAGATTCTTTGTAGGATAGTTAAGCAAGTGCAGATACAATCGCTTACTTTTAGGATTGTAGGTTAACACGGTATTAGGTGGTGCCGTAAATCCTTCGGGAGCTTGAGTACACTCATAAATAGCACGGCTGTTATAGGCCATCCACTCCCCCATTTCGGCTAAAGCTTTATCTACTCGAGGATCAAAAGCTCCACGCCCCGTGGGTCCTACATTAAGCAGTACGTTTCCGCCTTTGCTTACCGACTCGATCAATAAGGTAAGCAACTGCCGTTTGTTTTTCCAGGTGTATTCATCGCGGTAATACCCCCAAGACCCGGAGAAGGTTTGGCAGGTTTCCCAAGCAACGCGCTCCCCGTTATACTCCAACCACTTCTCTACAGTAAACTGCTCTGGCGTGGTAAAGTCCCAACCGCCTTCATATTCTTTGAGATCCGCACGGTCATTCACAATGATCTCAGGCTGAAGCTCACGCACCATTTTCATCAGTCCGGCAGAATCCCAATCTTCGGCAAACTTCCCATGCGGATTAGGGAATGAATAATCGAGCCACAGCAGATCGATCTTTCCATACTTGGTAAGGATCTCTCGTACGTGATTTTTCAAATATTCCCTGTAGATGTCCATATCGCGACCCTTATTGAGTTTTGCATAGTCTTCTTCATTTTCCGGACTTAGCGGATGGTTACGATCTATGGTATACTCCGGATGATGCCAGTCTAGCAACGAATAATAAAAGCCCACTTTTAGACCTTCTGCTCTAAATGCATCTACCCACTCTTGAATCGCGTCTTTCCCGTATGGGGTATTGGTAATCTTATAATCGGTATATTCAGAATCAAAAAGTGTGAAGCCTTCGTGATGTTTTGTAGTAATCACGGCATATTTCATACCGGCAGCTTTTGCCTTTTTAGCCCAAACCTTAGGATCATACAAATCAGGATTGAAAAGCTCAAAATACTTCTCATATTCTTCAACACTCATTTTTTCTTTGCGCATCACCCACTCGTGACGTGCCGCCTGAGAGTATAACCCAAAGTGAATGAACATCCCAAAACGGGCATCGGTCCACCACTGCATACGCTCTTTTTTCTGTGCCGGGGTCTCCTCCCAAATTTTCTCTTGGCCAAAAACATTGAGGCTTTGGCAAACAATCAATAGAATTAGTAGTTTTTTAATCATAATTTCTGTTAATATTCATAAGTAAATATAACAATTAATGCTTCAATATGAATAAATAGAAGCTCTTCAAATACGTGTAGTAGTAGCTTCCGCATTAGAAGCTCAAAACAACAAGCACACTTTTATCTAAGTATCAAAGAGTTATCTTAAAGAAAAACAACACCCGCCACGTGTAACAAATTCTTCCGTTTATAAACTTATAGGCTATAACAAGACTTAACCCAATGGCTTCAAAGCGTACAACAACCATCATCAGAATTTTACTTTTTACAGCAACGCTCATTTCGTTATACTTTGTCCCCTGGCCTATTGTTACGGCGTGGATCAAACCTTTGCCAGACACGATTCAGGAACAAGTTGATAAAGCGCCAGACTATGGTTTTGATGGTATTATCGTTTATGTAGATCAAGCAGGAAAAGCCCCAGCCTGGTATACCGCCGGTACGCACAGCAGAGAAACTCAAGAACCGGCACGCCCCGATGCGCTGTTTAAGATTGCCAGTGTAAGTAAATTGTATACGGCTTTGGCTGTTACTAAACTTGTGAGTAGCGGAAAACTGGACCTTGACCAGACGCTTGCACACTACTTCCCCGAGTTGGCAGATCGTATTGAATATGCAGATCAAATAACGCTAAGCATGATGGTAAAACATCGTAGTGGTATTCCTAATTTCACAGATACCTATATGTATTGGGCAAATCCTAAAGACAATAACGAAGAGCGGCTGGCTTTAATATTAGACCAACCGGCAGCTTTTGCTCCCGATACCCAATACGCATACAGCAACACCAATTATTTGCTGCTTCACGAACTCATTAAAAAAGTAACAGGTCAAACTTCTTTTTACACCATAAAAAAGGAAATTCTTGAGCCTTTAAACCTCAACAACACCTATGGTTCTATACACGATGTGGAGCTCGACCGCGTGATGAGCGGTTATTATGTAGGCTATGAACAAGATCTAAAAACCGATGACAACGATCTTATGCTGGCTACCGCGCAGGATTTAGGTAACTTTATACGTGCCCTCAATGACGGATCGGCTTTTAAAGATGCTGAAGAAAAAGCCTTATATTCCTCTATTTATAAATTTGAGCATACAGGATTGATTCCGGGGTATCAGAGTATTGCCAAGTATCACAACGAGCTGGATGCGGTGGTCATTCAGTTCACCAATACCGTAGATTTTGAAGGCTATAACTGGAATCTTTCAGAAGTGATGTATAGTCGTATTGTCAAGATTTTGAAAAAGAAAACTTCAAATTAAAACCTGTACTTTTAAGACTTAAATATGCCCTTTTAAATTTGAGCCTTACTCCTGTCAAACCTAAATCCCGTATAGACCTGCTCGATGTATATCGTGGTTTTGCGGTATTTGGGATTTTTGTGGTGAACAGTGTCATTATGCATTCCACATTTGTGAATCAAGACGCTTATCTTGCTCAGTTTACGAGTTGGTATGATCGTGGTACACAGCAGCTTTTGCAGTTGTTTTTCTACACCAAGTTCTTTCCTATTTTCTCCTTGCTTTTTGGTTTGGGGATCGCGATGCAAATCCTCAAACGCCGTCAAGAACATCAACCGGTTGCAGGCTTTCTAGGCCGTAGAATGGGTTTTCTTTTTCTATTTGGAGCAGCACACATCATTTTTTTGTGGTCTGGCGATGTCATACACCTTTACGCCCTGCTCGGGATGTTTGCGGTAGTATGCATAAAAGCTTCTAATAAGGTTTTGCTCTGGTCCTCGCTGCTCTTGCTTTGTTTTCCGTTTTACGATCTTCTGTTGGGGTGGTTATTCAACAGCATTCATTTTGATCCTTATGTTTACCTCGAGGGTTTTGACGGTGAGCGCATCAATCAAATCATTACAGAAGGCGCGTACACCCAAGGGCTCGTATTGCGCTTGCGAGAATACGTGGTAAATCTCCCGATGCTTTATGGTTTTCTGGCACCTATTGCATTGGCGATGTTCCTTCTAGGCGTGTACTTAGGTAAGAACAAGCTGGTTTATGATCTGAAATCCTTTATACTGAAGCTCAAAAAACCGGCGCTCCTTATTGCTGTAATTACCAATGTCTATAGAATCCTTTTTCTTACGCTGTTCACTTCTTTAGATCTCTATAAAACCGAAGGCTTCCGTTCAGCATTTATCAAAATGATGGTGATTTGCGACGTGGCTATGGGCCTGTTTTATTTATGGGTTTTAGGTTGGCTGTGGTACATGACGCCTTTTCAAAAACTACTGCACCCGCTGAAGTACGTCGGCCAAATGGCCTTAACCAATTATATTTTACAGAGCGCTATAGGCTTATTCCTGTTTTCTTCAGTGGGATTAGGTTGGTATGAGCAGTTAAGTCCAACACAAGTAGCATTGCTCGCTGTGAGTGTATTTATAGTACAAGTATTCTTCAGTAAACTTTGGCTTAGCTATTTTAAATACGGACCTTTAGAATGGTTTTGGCGTTGTCTCAGCTACAAAACCCTACTCAAGATCAAACGCTAGAAAGCATAAGCGATTCATTCCTAGGTACAAATTGAGACCTATGCAATACTAAAAAGAAGCTGAAAACTGAAGTCCTTTAAAAAGTAATCCTCATCAAGTTTGAATATATTTATAGCCAGATCAGAAACTACCTTGTGATGAACATTAAAATTAAAACCTTCTTACTCAGTTGTATATTTGTCTGGAGTTGTACAAACACCGAAACTCCCGAAAAGCAAAACAAAAAAACAGATTTGCAGCTTTTGGCACTCCAGGCTCAGGTAAAAACGATAACCAGTTTTACAATACAGCCGGCAAATCCTGAAGCAACTCAAATGCTGGAACCGGTAAAAACAAGACATATGGAGTTTAATGAAGCGGGATACCTCACACTATCACATGAATTTAGAGGCAACCCTACTCCATTTGCCACCAATGACTACACCTATAATGCAAAAGGGCTACTCGCTGCCCGAAAGGAAACCCGTCATTACAAGGAACCTATTATAACAAATTATGCTTACACGTATAATGAAGTAGATAGTTTAACACAGATGGAAGTTGATAACGGATTCAACCAATGGACGTATTACACGCAACGAGACGCTAAAAATCGTCCTATTCTGAAGCAAGTGATTCAGGATGATACTGTAGCTTCCCTGTATAAAATGACCTACGACACGCAAGGCAATCTGACCAGAGAAGAAAGCTATTATACTGAAACGCATCCTGATAAGTTTATTTCCAGAACCTTTAACGAGAACGGACAAAAAGTGAAGGAAGTAATTACCGATTTCAAAGACACCGGAGATACACTTCACTATACCAATCACTTCTTTTATAAAGATGATCAGCTTAGCCGTGAAGAACGTAATAAAACTTCAGACAGCGTCTATACTGAAATTACCTATACCTATCATCCTAATGGCAAACTACAGCAGGAAATCATAATGCCCAAAGGCGCTGAGAACTATGCGATAATCATACAGAAATACAACACCCACGGAGACATCACCTATCACGCAAGTAATTTTAATTCTGATCCTAAAAAGGATATTTTTACCACCCAATACACCTACGACACCCACGCGAACTGGACCGAAAAAACAAACTACAAGAACGATACGATCGTCTCAAAAACTACGCGGGACATCACATACTATGAGTAAATCTGGCATTATAGATCTTGATTGTCTTAGGCTTGACCTTTAATACCGAATTCTTGATGCAAGAACAAAACTACTCCCACAAAGGTTGGTTGAACATCTTAGCCTTCATCATTCCGTATCTGGTGGTGGTTGGGCTGTTTCAATATACCGGGATGCTCATTGCCGGGATGAATGTGGAAAGCTCCGCGCCTCGTGATTTTGACCAGCGACTCATCATTAAAAGCTTTGACCTTATTGGTACCTGTGTCGTTCTGTTTCTGTTCATGACCTTTGTAGATAAGAAACCTTTTAAGGCTTTAGGCTTTTCCATTAGCCACAGGTCTAAGGAGATTGGCTTTGGTTTGGTTCTAGGACTATTAATTATGCTTACTGGATATTCGGTTTTACTTGGCTTGAACGAGATCAGTTTTGTTCGTATCCGGTTTGACGGAATGCAATTACTTAAATCTGTTGTGTTTTTTATTTTGGTGGCCTTTATAGAAGAAATGCTTTTTAGAGGCTACATCCTGCGTAACCTGATGCTTTCTATGAATAAATACATTGCACTTTTGGGGAGTTCGCTGGTCTTTGCCTTGATGCATGCCTTCAATCCTAATGCAAGTATGTTTGCGCTTTTCAACATATTTCTTGCAGGGATTCTTTTAGGGCTTTCGTATGTGCATACTAAAAACCTTTGGTTTCCCATTGCTTTGCATTTCAGCTGGAATTTCTTCCAATCGGTTTTTGGTTTCAACGTGAGCGGTCAGGGATTTTATTCGGTAGTTCAATTTAAGATCAATACCGACAGTTCCTTAAACGGCGGAGCTTTCGGCTTTGAAGGCTCTTGGCTTTCGGTTGTGATTCAAGTATTAGCAATCATCGGGATCGCAATACATTTTAAAGCAAAAAGGTAAAACCTTATTTGTTTTAATTATATTTAAAAGTAATACGCCAGCTTATGACTATTCTAAAATATGCACTTATCTTATCTCTAATTCTTTTTCACGGTAGGGCCTTTGCTCAAACCTCTTCCACCCAAAAAGTAGAGATCGCCTATATGATTACACCTTCAGCAAAGACTAAAAAAATAAAATTTAGATGTCTGGTCCCAAGGGATATCCCCAACATCCAAAAGATAAAGAACATCAAATATTCTATTGCACCCACATCAATTATTGAAGAGGGAGATAGCAGGTATGCAAATTTTCTCTTTACCGGTATACACAAGCCCATTTCGCTAAAAATTAAGTATACAATTGCTCTTGAAGAAACTGATCTAGCACATCCCAACAAACTAGAACTAAAACAATCTACACCTTTAGATTCCTTCTTGATCGAAGAACGTTTTATTGAATTATCAGATCCCTTAATTGCTTCCACAGCTCAGAAATTAAAAGATAATGACACTTTGGGAACAGTGAAAAATATTTATCAATTTGTATCAAAAAAGCTAAAATATGGAGGCTTTAATACGGCAGACATTGGCGCTGCAAAAGCTTTGCGTCAAAAAGAAGGCGACTGTACTGAATTTACAGATCTTTTTGTAGCTCTATGCCGTATTAATGGAATTCCAGCCCGTGTAATAGATGGATATAAAGCTGATTATAATAACACACCTTTACACTCATGGCCTGAGGCTTATATCAAAGAATATGGCTGGATACGTTTTGATCCCACTCCCGGTAATGCGATTGACTTTACCAAACTTAGACCTACTTATATTCAACTAAGTACGCTTAGGAATAATCCAAAACTCAACAACGGTCATTTTTGGAGTTATACCTATTGGGGTGAAAAAATAAGTGTAAACGAGAAGATTAGCATCACCAGCCTTTAGCACATTTAACTGGATCCCACACCACAATGCTAAAGCTCTTTTTTATTAAATCGAGCCCAATCTCCGATATTCAAACTAATCAAGATAGATTTACTGGCTGAGGATGTATTTAAATTTCAAATTTCCATAGAGCAACAAGATAAACCCTATCTTTGCTGCTTATTATACTATATGACATTTAAAGAATTAGGTCTAATTGACCCTATCCTCAAGGCTTTAGCCGATAAAGGATACACCCACCCTACCCCAATTCAGCGACAAGCGATTCCTGTCCTTTTAAAAGGAAAAGACCTTCTGGGATCTGCACAGACCGGTACGGGTAAAACAGCTGCTTTTACCATTCCTATTCTTCAACAGATTTACGACAAGGTTGGTTCAGGCAAAGGAAAGCGCAAGCTTAAAGCACTCATCGTGACGCCTACACGTGAACTCGCGATTCAAATTGAAGACAACGTAAAAGAATACAGCAAATACACAGGAATCCAAAGCACCGTGATCTTTGGAGGAGTCAAACAAGCGTCGCAGGTACAAGCGATGCGTAAGGGTGTTGATGTGCTTACCGCCACGCCGGGACGCTTATTAGACTTGGTAAAACAAGGATTTATAGATCTGGGCACTATTGAATATTTAGTGCTTGATGAAGCCGATCAAATGCTTGATATGGGTTTCATTCACGATATTAAAAAAATACTCAAACTCGTACCGCACAAAAGACAATCGCTTTTCTTTTCGGCCACGATGCCTAAAGAGATCATTGATCTTTCTAAGCTTATTTTAGGCGATTTTGAAAAAGTAAGCATCGCTCCGGAAAAACCGACTGCAGAGCGCGTAGATCAGGCGGTATATTTTGTAAGTAAAAAGAATAAAGCAAAATTACTGAAGCACCTTATCGATACCGAGAAGCCCGAAACCTTGCTTGTGTTTTCGCGTACGAAACACGGTGCCAATAAGATCGTAAAGGTGCTGGATAAAGCCGGCATTCAGGCTGCAGCCATTCACGGGAATAAGTCGCAAGCTGCGCGTCAAAAAGCGCTCAATGCCTTTAAAGAAGGGAAGCTTCACGTACTGGTCGCTACCGATATTGCTGCTCGCGGAATCGATGTTTCAGAACTCGAACTCGTAATTCAATACGATCTTCCTAATGTTCCTGAAACCTACGTGCATCGCATAGGTCGTACCGGGCGCGCCAAAGCTAGCGGTGTGGCACTTTCTTTTTGTGCGACAGACGAACGCGCATATTTAAAGGATATTGAAAAGCTCATCAAGCAAAAAATACACGTGATTGAAGAACATCCGTTTTTAAGCGATGAAGCGTCAGAAGCCGGCCAGCTTGCTGCAAACAACGAGCGAGAGCAACCCAAACGCAACAACCGTAATCGCTCTAGAAACCGCAACAGAAACCGCAACAGGAATCGTAACACTAATGAGAATAGCAGCAACAGACCTAAAAAGCAAACCGCGGGAAGGCCTAACAAACGTTTCAACTCAAAACCAAAGTCAGAGTAAACAAGCTCAGCGCAAGCCTTAGAATAGTAAACGCATTTGGACCCTATCAATAAAAAATCCGCTACAACAGCTCGTAGCGGATTTTTTTATGGTCCTACCTAAAAGCTTTCCGCCTAAATTCTAACGATTATTTAACAGCAATTACGGTGTTTTCTGGAGTACCTTTAATCGTAAATTAAAGGATCATTTATTATGAAAAAATACCTTGTATTAAGCGTTTTTGCTACAATACTCTTTACCTCTTGTGATGACACCCGCAAAGCCTTACACGATGATTATCTTGAGTTTGTGATGCACACAGATAGTCTAGAAGTGGTACACGAGGCGATGGTGGTTTCTCACGAAGCGGTAAGAGCCGATACCCGCACCTTAAGTGAAAAATTAAAAGATGTAGAGGAGACAGATTCTGTGGCGATGGCAGATGTTCAAAAACATCAGATGTTGCTAAAGCAGCAAAATGAAACCTTAGCAAAGCTGAAAGGAATTATTGAAAGTCACGCAGAGCTCAAAGACTACTTTATGTCAGACAGTATTTCTGTAGCACAAATGGAGCAGCAACTGCTGGATATGGAAGCAAATAATGAAGAGATCGCTGCACGTTTAAACCAGATCAAAACACAATTGAAAACGATCGAAGCAGAACAGGAAATCTTAAAAAATCAAAAACCTGAAAATTAATTCGACCATTTTCTGCAGCATTTCAGTATGCTAACACTGTTTTATTTAAGAGATAAAAGTCCGTTGAAAAACGCATTCAACGGACTTTTTTATGGGTTGTACACGATTTTAAAGGCTTAGCATACAAGTTTTTAGTAACTTGAAGCACTTATTTTGTTCAATCCCAGCAGTATAAATACATGAATAAAAAATACGCTTTCGTTTTCATTATCAGTTTCTTAATAGGTGCTAAGTCCTTTGCTCAAAGTGACACCAAAGATCCCAAAGCCTGGACGCCTGAAGACATTGTTTACACCGAGTCGATGCGCGCTCCGGTATTTTCACCAGACGGAAATATGGTGGTCTGGAGTAAAAGTAAAGCGGTAAAGAAAAAAGATCGCTTTGTTGCTAATCTTTATTTGACACGTTTGGGTATTCAAGAAGACGGTAAGTTCCTTACTACGCAACTCACACAAGGCGATGAGAATGACTACAGTCCTATTTTTTCAAAAGACAGCAAGGCGCTTTATTTTTTGAGTTCGCGCGACAAAGGCAAAAAACTTTGGAAACTCAGCCTTTACGGGGGCGAAGCCGAAGAAATACATGAGTTTGATAACGGGATTTCAAGCATTCAGCTTAAAGATAAAAACACCTTATTCTTCACAGCCAAAAATGGAAAAACGCTCTACGATCTGGAAGCCGAAGAAAAAGAAGACAATGTGCAAGTGATTGAAGATTCACTCCACTGGCAGCCGAGTCATATTTATGCTTTTGATCTTGAAGACAAAAAGATCACTCGAATTACCGACAACACAAAACCCATACGCAGCTACCAACTTTCACACGACGGAAATTATTTATACTACAGCATCACCCGCAGTTTAAGTTACGGAGCCGATGCGCAGAAAGATCCGTATAGCTATCTTGTTAATCTTAAAACAGGCGACAAAAAGCAGATCTTAAAAGACTTTGAATTTCCTATTTACAGTGTACAATTCTCTGCAGATGATAGCGGATTTTATTTCGGCACCGGCTTTTCTTCAGACCCCGAATGGAATGGCGCCGGGATTACAGAATTATACTATTATGATATCGCGACAGCAAAAGCAACAAAGGTAGACCTGGATTGGGAACTTGGCATAGGCGGCGGCTATACAGTGGCCGGGAATGACGTGATCGTTTCCTTAGCTAACAAAGCTACGATGAAGTTGGCGTATTATACCAAAAAAGGAACGAGTTGGTCGCGTTCTGAAATGGATTTTGAGGACAAGAACGAGCACGTAAGTCTCAATGCAATTGCAGACGATGCTTCAAAAATCGTTTACACCTACTCGACTGCTTCAAAACTTCCGCAGTACTTCGTTGCAGACCTTAAAAAGAATAAAGTAAGTAACGAGAAAATCTTTACCGCACTCAATAAAAAGCTTGAAAAGAAATATATGCCGAAAAGCGAAATTATTACCTGGACGGGCTATAACGGTGATGAAGTAACCGGAATTCTATATTATCCTAACAATTATCAAGAAGGTAAGAAATACCCATTGATGCTCAATATTCACGGTGGCCCGTCAAGTCAGGATACCGATGAATGGTCGGGCAGTTGGGCATATTATCCATCGATTCTAGTGCAGAAAAATATGTTTGTGTTGATGCCTAATTATCACGGTTCAAGCAATCATGGTTTAGAATATGTCGAGGCAATCAAAGGAAATTATTACGAACCGGAGCTAGAAGACATCACCAAGGGAATCGACAAACTCGTTGCTGAAGGGAAAGTAGATCGTGATCAAATGGGAACCATGGGTTGGTCTAACGGGGCGATCCTAACGACAATGCTTACGGTCAAATATCCTGATATGTTTAAGGTCGCGGCTCCCGGTGCCGGCGATGTGAACTGGACTTCAGATTTTGGAACCTGCCAGTTTGGGGTGAGTTTTGACCAGAGTTATTTTGGCGGTGCGCCTTGGGACGATACCAACGGCAAAACCTATAACGAGAATTACCTCATCAAATCGCCACTTTTTGAGATTGAAAAAATTAAAACCCCTACCATAATTTTCCACGGGAGCGAAGACCGCGCAGTACCTCGCGATCAGGGTTGGGAATATTACCGCGGCTTACAGCAGGTGGGCAAAACGCCGGTGAAATTTTTATGGTTTCCGGGGCAACCTCACGGTTTAGGAAAGATCACGCACCAGCTGCGCAAAATGAAAGAAGAGATCGCCTGGATCGACACCTATCTTTTTGATAAAAAACCTACAGAAAACGAAGCCTTTAAAGAGGACAGTCCGCTGGCGGAAATTTTCAAGCTTGAAGAAGCGAAACAACAGAACGGATTATATGGAGTTTTAAATAAAGGAATACTGATTCCCGAAACCGTTCAGGTGAAAGAAGATTCCATCAGTTTAGGTCGTTTTGAAGTTACTAATGCACAGTTTAAGACATTCAAAGAAGCTTTCTCTTTTGATGCCGGAAAAGACAATTATCCGGCTGTAGTTTCCAAAACAGAAGCCGAAGACTATGTAACTTGGCTTTCAGCACAAACCGGAAAAACCTATCGCCTTCCCAATGCTAAAGAAGCTGAAAAACTTCAGCAAAAAGCAGCCGAAAGCGCCAAAGGACAAAACAACCTGAATACTTGGGCAGGATACGATCTTACCGCTGATGATGCTGCGATGCTAAGTCAAAAAGTAAACAGTTTAACCTATTCTCTTTTAAAGCCGGTGGGTTCTAATAAAAGTGTAAAAGTTGGCGAAGCAATACTCTATGATTTGGGAGGAAATGTTGCCGAATACAGCAACACAGGAACTTATGATTATAGTGCGTATGATTTCGCAGATCCTTACGATCAAAAACCCGTAAAGAGTGAACACGTAGGCTTTAGAGTAGTAAAAGAATAATCAATCCAGAATTTTTAGAAAATCAGTCAAAATATGAAAATCAATAATCACATGTTAAGCCTTATTGCAGCTACGCTTTCTGTTACCGCAATGGCACAAATCAATCAGACCGACACCCGACTTATGGATGCGCCGGCAATTAGCAACACGCATATCGCATTTATCTATGCCGAAGATCTCTGGGTGGCCAATCGCGATGGTTCACAACCCCGCAGATTGACTATTGATGAAGGTGTAGAATCAAATCCCATATTCTCACCAGACGGAAAAACCATCGCCTTCAGTGCAGAGTATGATGGCAATATGGATATTTTCAGCATGCCGGTAACCGGTGGAGTCCCTACCCGCTTGACCTTCCACCCTTATCCGGATATTGCTCGAGATTTTACGCCAGACGGAAAAAGTGTGGTTTTCGCCTCGCAGCGCACCTTGTTCACCAATCGGTATACTTCGCTGTTTACGGTGCCTTTGAGTGGTGGCCCGGTTTCCGAATTGGAGATCCCAAATGCATATTGGGCGAGTTATTCTGAAGATGGAAAATACATCGCATATACGCCAATTCCTGATCGTTTCAACCAATGGAAACATTACCGTGGCGGAACACAAACCCGTATTTACATCTACGACACCGCAACCCAAGAAGTGGTAGAAATCCCAAAACCGGCAGCAGGAAGCAACGATGCACAACCGGAATTTATAGGAAATAGCGTGTATTTTAGAAGTGACCGCGATGGGGAATTCAACCTCTACGCTTATGATCTGGCTTCAAAACAAGTGAGTAAGTTGACCGACTTTCAAGATTTTGGCCTGGAAGATTTAGAAGCAAGCAGCGATGGGATGTTGATTTTAGAGCAAGCCGGTTATCTGCATAGCTTCAACCCTTCAAACCAGCAGCTTACCAAGCTTAAAATAGGAATTGCTACTGATTTATTAGAGCTACGTCCACGCTTTGTAAGCGGGAGTTATTACGTGCGTAGCGGTGGTATTTCACCTTCAGGAGCGCGTGTGGTGGCCGATTTTAGAGGAGAAATTGTAACGCTTCCTTCAGAAAAGGGTGATATGGTAAATCTTACTCAAACTCCCGGAGTTCACGAGACCTTCCCAGCATGGTCGCCAGACAGCAAGCATATTGCTTATTTTTCTGATGCCAGCGGCGAGTATGCGCTGCATATAAAAGATCAAAACAGCACCGATGCTGCCAAAGCGATCGCGCTTGATGGCACCGGATTTTATGCGCACCTACACTGGTCTCCCGATAGTAAGAAAATCGCTTACGTTGATAACGGTAGAAACTTATACATCACTACGGTAGCAACAGGAAAAACCCAAAAAGTGGCTCAGGATGTATTGTATCAACCGGGGGATTATAGGGATTTATTCGGAAGCTGGTCTGCAGACGGAAATTGGCTCGCCTACACCTTGATCACCAATACCAACTTTGAACAGGCGTATGTGTATTCGCTTAACGAAAACAAATCTTATCCTATTTCTGACGGCCTGTCTAACGTGACCGAACCTACCTTTGACCCTAGCGGAAAGTACCTGTATCTCACCGCTTCTACCGATGCCGGTCCGGTGGTGAATTGGTTTGACCAGTCTAACCAAGATATGACTTCGTCTAATGCTTTGTATTTAATCACGCTTCAAAAGGAGGTAAAATCTCCTTTTGCCAAGGAAAATGATGTTGAAAAAATCGCCGAAGCTGAAGAAGAACAAAAGGAAGATAAGAAAGAAGAAGGTGTACCGACTTTAAAAATTGACTGGGACGGTATTATGGATCGTATGGTTTCGGTCCCGGTAGGCACTGGGAATTTTATGTCGCTTGCTGCTCCTAAAGAAGGGATGCTGTATTACATTTCGTATCCGTCCTATGATGCTCCTGCAATGCTACATCTGTACAATTTAGGCGAACAAAAAGACGAAGAACTCTTTGAAGTGGATGCTTTTGAAATTTCTGCGAACGGAGAGAAAATGTTTTATTACGCTAATGGAAGCTGGTTTGTTTCTGACACCGGGAAAAAATCAGATTTAGGTCCGTTGGCTTTTGATGCGATCAAGGTTAAGATCGACCCTAAACAAGAATGGGAAAACATATTTAATGAAGCCTGGCGCGTAAACCGCGATTACTTCTACGACCCGGGAATGCACGGTGTAGACTGGGATGCGATGAAAGAAAAATACAGCGTATTCCTTCCTGATGTTCCTGCAAAAAGTGATCTCTACCGCGTGATGAGTTGGATGTTTGCCGAGCTTTCAGTTGGGCATCATCGCTTTGATTACCGAGGCGATTCTCGCGTAGAAAAAGAGAACATCAACGGTGGCTTACTGGGTGCTGATTTTGAGATCAAGAACAACCGTTACCAGATCACTAAAATCTACGGTGGTCTCAATTGGAATCCAGATCTGCGTTCCCCACTTACCGAACCCGGTGTAAATGCCAGCGAAGGCGATTATATCATTAAGGTAAACGGAAAAGAAGTAACCGGTGAAGATAACCTCTTCCGCTTTTTTGAAAATAAAGCCGGAGATATTGTGACCCTTACCTTGTCTAGCAATGCCAATGGAAGCAACGCCCATGATGAAAAAGTAACCACGATCGCTTCAGAACGTGCGTTGCGTAATCGCGATTGGGTAGAAGGCAACATTAAGAAAGTGAACGAAGCGACAGACGGCCAGGTAGCTTATGTTTATGTACCGAATACAGCAACAGCTGGCCACGAGTATTTTAAACGCTATTTCTATCCGCAGGCAGATAAAAAAGCCATCATTGTTGACGAGCGCTTTAATGGTGGTGGTCAACTGGCAGATTATGTCATCGATCTGTTAAACAAGCCTATGCAGAGTTATTGGAATTTCAGATATGGTAAGGATATGAAAGCACCTAGCGCTTCTATTCAGGGACCCAAAGTGATGCTCATTGATGAAACTGCAGGTTCAGGAGGAGATTATTTACCCTATTTATTCCGAAGAAATAATCTGGGAACGCTGGTAGGAAAACGCACCTGGGGCGGACTCGTGGGAGTCTTAGGTTATCCTGAATTCATTGATGGCGGTTATGTCACTGCGCCTAACGTGGCCTTTTATAATGAAGAAGGCTTCGGAATTGAAAACGTAGGAACACCACCAGATGTTGAAGTGGAGCAAACTCCAAAAGACGTGATCGCCGGTAAAGATCCGCAGTTAGAAAAAGCGATCGAGATCATCTTACAACAGCTTGAAGAAAACCCGCCGAAGTCGCTTACCACTCCGGAATATCCGGATAAAGCCAAAAATTAAATTCACGCTCGAATGAAAAAAGTGTCTTAAACTTAAGTTTAAGACACTTTTTTTTTGCTTTTCACATAAAAACCAACCTCAATTTGTAAAAGCGTAAAAAACAGCCTATTGCAATAAAAATTCACTTGTATTTTTAAATTTCACATCGATTTCTTTTTATCTTAGATTTCCCAAATCATTATGAAAATGAGTAGATTATTACTTCTAATTGTACTATGCTTATGCAGTACGATTTCCGCGAGTGCACAAGTAGGAATAGGTACGACAGATCCTAAAAATGACTTGCATATTGAAGGTGGCTTGCGCATAACCGATACGCCGGCAGGTATTGATAATGATGCTTCCCAGCGCGTTTTAGCAACTGATGAAAATGGAGATGTGGTTACGGTAGATCGAGACCAAATCCTAAAAGATGTAAAGTTTCCTGAAATTGTCTTCAGTGCTAAATACGGTACTACAGATCCTTTTATTCCATTTTTTAACAGCTGTAATCCGTGCAACGCAGGCCAACAGTTACGTTTAAATTTAGTGAGTCCAAAAATTGCATACCAAAAAACCAGTGCTATCCAGGTGATAGATCCTTCCGGAACCAACGGTGATGAATATTTTAGAATTACAGAAGACGGTTATTATACTTTTGAGATTCAAACGTCAATAACTTTGAATCAAGCCCTGAAGTATTATATCAATTTTTATATGCAGAATAATAAAGCAGATACTACTACTGAAACTGACATTTTAAGAATATACGCCGGAATTCCGGCAGGAGGAGAACCTGCCAATCAAAATATAGGAGCTCCCATTACCTTTAAAGATGTTAAATATTATAGTGCAGGTGATGAAGTCTATTTTGCATTTCAACCCGCTTTTTATATCAATGCTATCATCGCCAATGGAAGACCTACCGGTGCTTCCTATGCTGCGCAACTTACCGTGATGCGATTTACCGACTAATTTTGGCTGTTAGATTTAGCTTTAGAAACAATTGTGCTTATCTTTCTCATTGAAATCTAAAAATTCTGTTCAATGCTTAAGCAATTTCTAGGCGTACTGATGCTCTGCTTCATTTTTGGTAAAACCGTATCGGCTCAAACTTCTTACGAAGCCGAAATCCTTCAGTTTCAAAACGACTTAAATGCTGAATATAAAAATCCGGAAGAATCGCCCTTAACTCCACAAGAGCAAAAGGAATTTAAAGGACATAGCTTCTACCCTATCGATTCGACCTATCGGGTTATGGCGCAATTTCGAAAAATAGAAGATCCGGAAGAAATTCAATTTCCAACCTCATCAGGTGCCATTAAAACCTATGATACCTATGCCCTTGCTACTTTTGAACTGAAAGGGAATACCTATCAATTACCCATATATCAAAGTCACGTGCTACGCCAAATGGAGGAATATAAAGACTATCTCTTTTTACCGTTTACCGATTATACCAGCGGTGTGGAAACCTACGGCGCCGGTCGATATATAGATCTCAGAATCCCCGAAGGAAATACAATTGTGATTGATTTCAACAAAGCCTACAATCCCTTTTGTGCGTATAGCCCTAATTATTCGTGTCCCATTCCGCCGGAAGCCAATGATCTAAAACTTGAAGTAAAAGCAGGAATACGAGGACCTGAAGAGCATTAAGTCTTTCGTTTAAGCACTCTTCATGGCTTCTAATTCTTTGACGTCTTTGGCTAAAAGCGTTTTTAGGATCGCGACGGTTTGTTTGGCGGCTTCTTCCGGTTGCAGCGCCGTATCAGAGATCCCGGAAACTACGCGTGAGATATCGTGATCTACCCAACGCTTTTTTGACCAACTGGCTGCCGGAGCGGCGGTGAGATACGCAGAGAAGTTATGATGCCCGCTCCCGGGGCGTTCCCCGATGATATGAACAATTGCTTTGTTCCCGGCAAAATTATCGGCTCCAAACAAATGTTCGCCACAGGCATAACCCGCACGCACCCTACCGTGGGTGATCACCAGATTTTTAGCACTCGTAGTATAGCCTTCGTTATGGAGTTGGTCTTTTAGTGTATTCAAAAATGGAAGTAAATGACCATCATCCATCAAAGCTCGGGCGTTGAGTCCGTCTGAAATGATGATTTGAACATCAGGAATCTGATTCCAACTTTGGCGCAGTTCTTTCAGTTTTCGGGTGGCGTCGAATGACAGTTCTTCCCCACTTTCCGGGTGATATACATAATCTTTTCGATCTTCTGACCGGGTTTTGATCAATAAAGCCTGCGCTATTGAAGCTGCAAAAGATGCATCCATTGGCGTCCATAAACTTTCCTTAGCGTCTTCATACAGCTTTTTAACTTCGGCTTCTAATGCCGGATCCAAATCCCAAACATGTTCCCCAAAACCTTCAGCGATCGCTACTCCCCGATCTCGAATTTCTTTTAAGGTATTTTCGGCTTCCTGATAAATTTCAGATTTGCTGCGCGTATCGCCTTGGGCTTGCTTAAACTTATAATACACCCATTTGGGATCACCAAAATGCGCTGTAGGTTTTCCTTCGGCATCTATAACTTCTAGCTTTTTAAAGAACTCCCACATCGCATCATTGATCTTGTAACCAAACTTTTCGCGAATGCGCACATGGTCTGCAAAAGAGGTAGTGAGATAACTCAGCATCGGGTCGTTTTTTGTGGGCAGCGCCATCAAATAAGCAGGATTTGCAGGCATAACTTGTTCTATACACCAACTCAAATCTTCTAATGAAACATCCATATGCAAGGTGGAACAAATATCAAGGCCAATCGTTAGGCCATGCAATTTGCCCATAACCGTATCTTCAAGACAGCAGCGTACGAGTTGTTCTTTGGTCTTAAAAACTTCAGGGCCGATAAATCCCGCAACATCATTTACGTGTACCCACGGCTGTGCACCTTCCTGGTTTTGTGCTTTCAATTGTTCTTGAAGTGCTCTCACAAAACCATATTTGCGCGACTCATGCAACACCATATCAAATCCTGATCCGTGGCCGTTGGTAAAATCGGCACCTTGCCCGGTTTCGGCATACAAACCGTAACGCCCGTTGCGCTGCCGGGTATACTCTTGCATTTTATCAAGGCTCACGTCAAAGGTTTTATTGGCCGCAACCGTACCTGCCAAACTTTGAAACCAGATTCCCGTTGTACCGGGATGCTTTGCTTCTACTTCTGCCTGCACATCAATATGCGATAGCACACAGTTAGACAACGTATCTTCTAACTCAAAAGTGGTTAAAATATCATAAAGCGCCGCTTCTATTTTTGCCACGGAAACCGGATCGCTAGACACCGGATTGGTCCCAAGTACCAAATCTCCCACCGCATACGACCAGGCATCAAAAACCTGCCAGATAATATCATCGGTATTATCGGTTGGGGAATTGGGCTGAACACGAGCACTTAGATAACCTTTACTACCGATTTGACTTCCCGCCAGCGGGTTGAAAACCTTTTGACCTACAAGAATAAGTTCGTCATTAGACATCAACTTAACCACGCAACCGATCACATCACTGCTCAAAGCCGGCATAATGCGTTTGACCTCAGCTTCCGCTTGTTCTAGAATAAAGGTTTTAAGGTCTAAAATGCTAAAAGATTCCAATTCGGGAGGAGCAGTCGCTGTGGTTTCTCGCACCAAATCATACAAGGCATCCTGAAAAATCAGGTGTTTATCTATAGAAGCAATTTTGGTATTCCCTAACAATTCACGGGCTGTCGCTCTACTCGCATCATCTGCCGCAGCAAGTCCCAAAGTCAAATCACCTTCTTTAAATGCGTTAGCGGCACCTATGATCTTTCGATAAAGATCTGTATCGATCTTGCCTTGATTGCGCTGCAAATACGCAAAGATATCCTCGCCCTTCTTGGCAGGTTGAAGTTGAACCCGTTTTAGCGGTTCGCCATCATCCCCAATAAAATTACATCCGCTGAATAAAAGTGTTGCCGTGCTCATAAGTCCCATCTGAATTAAAAAATGCTTTCTAGAAATTGCTTCCATAGTGTTCCCTGTCTTCTCTTAAAGTTAGAAAAAAAGCTTCCGCAGTTTGTTGCCAAAGCGTTAAATCAAACTGATTTTATGGATTTTACAAAATACCAAGCCTAAAATGAGATTATAGAAACCGAAGCTTCACTTTAGCAAAACAACTAAGACAAACAGTAAAGTCTTTACCCTTTGGCAAAACAAAAAAAGCCCTGAAATCCTACGGACTTCAGGGCTGCTATTTTAAATATCAATAAGCTTATAATTCTTTGACTAAAACTACATTGAGGTAATACATTTTTTCAATACGATCTGGCGTTAACAGGTATTGATTTTTCATCGTAATATCTACCGCTTTCCAGGTATTCGCTACCGGAAATATTTTCAGCTCTTCGTGCGTTCCTACCAGACTTAAGGGCAAATCAAAGCCTTCAATACAGTTGACATAGCGGTATTTGATTTGACTATTTTCAGCATCTACAAAAAGTTCTAAAGTTGGAATCTCGGTCGTAGTCAAATACTGCTCAAAAACTTTAGAATAATCAAAGTCGGCTTTGCGCGAAATATAATCCTGTACCTCACTACCATCAACGGTTTTATTATGAAAAGTCTGATTCAACCCGGCCAAAATGTTTCTGAACAATTGATCGTTATTGATGCTGTGTCGAATGCTGTGTAGCATATTTCCGCCTTTAGGATACATATCGCCACTTCCCTGAGCATTTACACCATACGCGGGAATAATAGGCGTTTTATTGCCAATCCCTTGTCGAATACCGTAATTATATTCATTTGCAGCTTCAGGACCGTAATTATAATCTATAAATAAGGTCTCGCTGTAATTGGTAAAGCTTTCGTGAACATACATATCTGCGAGGTCGTTTGTGGTGATGTTGTTGCCAAACCACTCGTGACCGCTTTCGTGAATGATGATAAAATCCCAGGTCAAACCCAGTCCGGTGCCTGAGCCGTCACGACCGCGATAACCGCCGGCATAGTAATTTCCGTAAGAAACCGCCGATTGATGCTCCATACCGGTATTGTCTACTTCTATCAGCTTGTAACCATCCTCATAAAACGGATACGGCCCAAACCAATACTCAAAGGCATTCAACATATTATGCACTTCTTTAGGCATATACTCTTTGGCTTTTTCCAGGTTATAATCCAGCACCCAATAATTGAGATCAAGATCGCCTTTTACACCCGGATGTACCTCTTTAAAATTCTCGTAATGCCCGATATACGGAATGATCGTATAATTACTTATCGGGTTTTCAACACCCCATTTATAACTCGTAGTACTATCTTGATGTTCGGTTTTATCCAGTAAGCGACCGTTAGCCACGGCAGTCAACGCATCAGGAACACGCATCGTTAATGAAGCACCACGATCGGGTTCGTCGCTTTGATGATCTTTATTGGGATACCAGATAGAAGCGCCCAAACCTTGACACGTAACGGTCATCAATGGTCTGCCTTCTGCGTCTTTAGAAAAAGACCAGCCACCATCCCACGGTGGTCGTACCGCCACGTGCGGATTTCCACTGAAAAAGATTTTTACGGTATGCTCAGAATCTAATTCCTGCGGAAGTGTATTGACCCAATACACATTACCTTCTCTTTTAAATTGTAGTTCGGTTGCATCGTCAAAAAGAATGCGGTCGATCACCAGCGGTTCTTGCAAATCGATCTGCATCACATCAGGATGTTTTTCCTGAACCACTTTATAGGTGATTTGATTTGCCCCGGAAGTAAACTGCTTATCATAATCGGGTTGCACCTCAATATCGTAGCGCATCACATCCCACCACGCCCGCTGTGGAGTAATGCTTCCGCGTAAACTATCGGCTCTTGTAAATTCTTGTGCAGCAACAGAAAGACTCAAAATAAGTCCCAAGACTGTCAGCAAATTGACTTTTCTATTCAATGTTTAGTGTTTTAGGGTAAGTGTGATCGGTTTTGCCTGAAGCGGAATTTTATATGCACCGCGCACCTTCTCATAATCTAGTGCATATTCTTCCGGAAGGTTTACATAAGCAAACGGTGTGATTTCCGTTTTAGGCGCTAGCCTAAGTTGAACCTCTTTCGTTTTCTTATCAAAGCTAACTTGTTGAACTGCTCCGGCATCTAAAGTGATCCACAAGGCTAACGGCTGAACAAACACCGCATTTTTAGCAGCGGTCGTTAATTGCATTGTAACCGAATTCTTTTCTTCTGTAAGATTTCCGCCGAAGGCCAAATAGCCCAATTCTGCATCTTCAACCAAATACGCCGAAGAATTGATCGCGTAACCATAGAAATTAGAACCGTAATCGCCAGACAGGTAATCGATCTCTAGCGTTGAAGGCCAACTGTGAAAAGCTGCCGCTCCAAAACCATCTTCCGTAATATTAGAAACCGCGCCTAGCAAGCCGCCGTAGCCCACTTTCAACAAATGCAAATCCTCAGGATTTTCCCGATAATTGTCCAATACAGGAATCGCATTAAGTCCGGAACCGTAATGATGAATCTGGCGTTCTACACGCGATAGTTTACCACCATAAAGAAAATCCCAATAACGGCGGGCATTTCCATTATAGGCCCAATGCGGCATTGTAGGCATATAGGCTAAAATAGCGCTCAAAGTCACCGCAGCTTTGGCGTCATACCCAAAATAATCAGACCACATGTACACCTCTTCCTGACCGGTAGAATCCCACGGCATTTCGCTACCAAAAGGATAAGCCAGCGACTCCCAATGGTCGGCACGTTTTTTCATTTCGGCTTCAAGTTTGGTAGCTTCTTCTGTGAGTTGCTCGCGTTTTAAATCCTCGAGTACGTGCAGAAAAATACTTCCTTCCATCTGACCAAACTGCGCATAATACGGAGCCTGAGTAGTCATCGCCAGTGTAGTTTGATACGCTTGCTCCAGGTACCATTTCCAGTCTTTTTGTGTGACTAGATTATCGTGATAGCGTGACAAGCGGTAGAGCGTCCAATAGGCAGCAACCACGTGCGGATAGTTGTACGATCTACCCGGATCTGCAGCTCCTTCTTTATTCCAGGCTGCCCAGGTATTCCAATTTATCGTGTCGTTATACGTGCCTGCCGGAAATTCTTCCGGTTCATAATACAACACACTTTTACGCACGCCGTATTTATGTTCACCCTCAGCATTTTGTAACACGCCCCAAACGGTTTGATTCACAAAATCTTCCAACTTTGAGACCTGTTCCTGATCGGGCTGAAGGTATTGTTTCATCATTCCGCCTAACCAGCTTCCGGCGCCACCTTCATCGCTCAATCCGGCGATCCAAACCCTTCCGTCTTGCGTCACCTGACGCTTATTTTGATAATCATACGAAATCAATGAAGGTGCTCTGTTGAACAGATCTTCCTCGTCATCAAACCATTGATTATCGAACAAGAAATTTCCAAAGTCAGCAACCAGTTCACTTTCCGGCTTAATAACTTTATAATTGATGCTTTGCGTTTTTCCATTCGTGTACTGAATTTCGACACGCGCTCTTCCCCACTGATTTCCGGTAACGGTATACACATCATAAGCATTCTTAGCTGCTTCTTTCTCAACCGAAAGCGCACCTTCAGGAGTCACTTTAATACTGCTTACATCAGAATTATATTTTAAGAATAATTTTCCTTGTACATCCTGCGGAAGCACATATCCAGGTACTCCAACAGCCACCGGTATATCCTTTTCCGTCAGTTGTTGTTGTACTTTTTTGATTTCCGGAGCGAGTATTAATCGTACTGAAAATGTTTTGAGTTCGCCTGGTTTTAAGAAACTTGACGTTGGCGTATTCCATTGCTTTACACCTTCCCATTCTTCTGAAGCATAAGCCTTGCTATTGGCCATCCACTCGTGGAACCCTTCAAACACAATGCTGCGCGGCGAAGGATCATCAAGCAACGGACGATAGGCTTCAAAAGGCGTATTGTTTTCAGGAAGAACGAGCAGGGTTTTGCCTTTTCCGTCTAAGCGTTTTACTTCAAGATAGCCTGCATCCAGCCCAATGTACGGATCAAAAAATACATTTGTAGCGTGTGCTTCTTCCAGCGAATTTCCTTCCAAGATATTATTGAAGATCATCGGGATTCCCAACGCTCCTAACTCGATCGGTTGATCGGTTTTATTCTGAAAATCAAAAGCCAAGATCAAGTCTCCATCGGCTTCCGCATAATACCGTGTAATACTAAGTGGAAGCTCTTCCGGCAAGGTATTGGCTAAATTGGCAGCAGCTAAAGCGCCTTCTTTTTCTATCGCTTCTACAGGTTTTCTAGAAGTCGCGGTTGAGACCGTATTCCATTCATTTGAACCTTCTAAACGGTATCTAAAATTGATATCTCCCAAATGGTAGAGTCCGTTGCCGGCTCTGATCTCCAAGCGGTCTCCGGGAGTAAAATCAAATTCAGGATCTGATTTTGGAACCAAAGAAGCCACCGTTTGCGAAGCCTTGACCAACTTCAGTATAAATTGATTGGTTTCTAAGGTTTCAAAGCCAGATGCTAAGCCTAAAGTTGATTCTCGCTCTTTGACCTTATCCCAATATTCTTGAGCTTGTGCGGCGGCTGTAATGCCTATAAAAAGAAGGATAAATACCCCTAATGCTTTTTTATACGTGTTCATATACGTTGCTTTCTAATTTAATTTGATTTTATAGATTCCTGCCGACTCCTTAGCGACCTGTAAGCTGTTATGCTCCAACTCAAAAGAAGTTTCTTCGAGGTAAATACTGTTTTTATGCGTCACGTCATTATACACCATATCGTTGGATCCTGTGATCACAAAGGCCGTTCCTTGCGTTGGAATATTTTCTGAAATAAAGTCAAGCGTCAGTTGATACTCCTGATGCGTAGCATTGATGACCGAAAGCGTTAAATATGTTCCGTCTTCGGTTAGCGTCGCCGCGACATCTAAAGGCTCGGGAGCACCCGAAACCGCAACAGGAATTGTCCCAAATTCTTTTCGATACACTTTTAAAACCAATCCCGTTCCTTCAAGCCAGCTGTCGGTGGGTGTTGTTTTGATCGCTCCGATCACATTCACCGTTTGCGCATAATTGGCCATATAGTACATCTCAGATTGGCGTGAGAACTCATTCAATCCTGCGGCAATTCCTAGAGCATCCCGCAAGAAATAACGTGTACCCAACAATCCAAACTCGTGCGGACCGTACCAATAATTCCATTCATCAAGTGCGATCTTAATATCACGATCTGCGATCTCCGGAATTTCCCTACGAGCGCGGCGATGCTCTTCTGCAATTTCTCTAATCGCATCCGGCATTTGCTTAACGTGTGTGAGCAACCCGCCTGCGTGCCAATCCTGACGGTAAAAATGCTCGCTGATGTAAGTCATATTTTCAGCAGTATTCTGATACATCATATCATTCCATTCCCCGGGATAACCTACGGCGATAAGATCTATATCTGGATCTACTGCCCACATTGCTTCGGCTACTTTGTTATGCTTTTTCACATACTCCTCAATAGGCATATGACCCAATTGCCAGTCGCCAAACATCTCATTTCCTACCGCCCAAAGTTGAACATCATACGGCTCAGGATGACCATTTGCCGCACGTCGTTTTCCCATAGGTGTTGTGGCAGCACCGTTAAAGTACTCTACTTCGTTTGCTGCCAATGCTGCATCACCCAAACCGGTGTTCACGGCAATATTGGCTTCAGCATCTAGTATTTTGCAGAGTTGCATAAACTCGTGAATTCCCACATCGTTATATTCTAAGCCATTCCAGGCGCGCTCATATCGTGTAGGGCGTGCATCGGGATTGCCTATACCATCCTTCCAATCATAACCCGAGACAAAATTTCCACCGGGCCAGCGGTAAATCGGGGAATCTAATTCTTTCAACAATGCGATCACATCCGGGCGAAAACCTTCAATATTATCCTCCGGCATTAAGGAAATTGCGGCGAGTGTGATAGTCCCACTTCCTTTAGATCGAAGTTTTAATGCTGCATAACCTGCATCTACGGCTTCAAAAGTGATCGGAAGGGTCACAATTGCATTTTTCTGCACATCAAGAACCTGTTTTTGTGCTTTTCCTTCTGTAGTGAAATGTACGCTGAGTTCCTCTAGGTCTCCGGCAACCTTAAGTACGACCCGTCCATTATAACGCACCCCTTCCTTTACAGGTATAGAATCCTGAGTTATTTCGAGTTCTTCTTCACTCAGACTAAAAACGGGCAATGCCTGTTCTGTATAGCCATTGTTTGCGTCTAAAGCTATCGCAGTACTGTCTACTGAAACTTCCCAAGGAGAAGCTGAAGTGCCGGGTTTATGATAAAATTTACGGTCGGTAAGCATTTCTGCCCATAATCCGCCGTAAATAGATTTTCCCATATGCTCAATAAACTGTCCGTAGATATACGGCGACATCGGTTCCTTTTGCGCTTCCAGATCGATGTTAACATTAGGTTCAAGGCTTTGCGATGAAAGTTCTTCAAGCTTGATATCCTTAAAATAGGCCGTTCCTGAAGCAGGCGCGTTTTTCCCTAATAGACATTCAATAATAAAACTATCGTCTCCTTCAGTGTTAAACGTCATTTCGACCGGTGTCCAGGCTGTAGTTCCCGTAAAAACAGTATCTGTTTTAGAGGAAAATTTCCCCAAACCAAATCCCGCTCCGGCATTGGGTTTATCGGTCGATACTTGCTCCGTTTTTATAAATCCGGTGACTTTATATTGTGCATAGGGCTTTACATTTACTTTCTTAAAAATACGTCCCATCTGCAAACTGTCGTGACTGATCACCAAAACTCTAGCATCGGTATCCTTAAAAGTACTGTCTGAATAATTCTCTTGATTGCTCCAATATTCTGTTTCCCATCCGGCTTCTTTAAATTGAGTTTCTAAATCCGGAGAAAGTAGTGTTGAAGTGTCTTTGTCAATTGGAGCACAGCTTAGTACAAGCAACAAAAGCAGGGTAAAAACAGCGTGTATTTTCATAAAAGAAATATTGGTCAAACTTTAAGATACATTGAAGCACAACAAAGCGATACCATACTTCAAATTCTAAAGACTAAAGTAACAGGAATTTAAACTTTTATAATTTGTTAAAATTAGCGAAAGGTAGTAGGATATTAACTCGATTTAAAATAGAACAAAGATCTAATCGTTAATCAAGTATCACAATTGCCTAAAACAAAACAGAATTAATAAGATCACCTTTAATTTGTGATGTCACAATGTTAAAATTGCACATTTTTGATCAATAATTAACGTATACTGATACGATATTAACCCAAAACTTGCTTTCAACCTATATTTTGTGCCAATTTTATAGCATCTAAATAGCCTGCCTTATGTCAAGCACACGAGGTAGTTGATGAAAATAAATTTTAAATTATGAGGCAAGTCTAGAGTTATAATCTGCTCTGGAGGCGCCAATAACGATACGATTTCATACCCCTATGAAAGTTCTTCCTTTTAAAATACCGAAACCCGGTAAAGAAGCCTTGGTCTATCAAGAAGACCACGAACTCAAATTTTACGATAAGTTACACGAGCACGAAGAGATCCAGATCAGTTACATTGCTAAAGGATCAGGCAGCCTCCTTCTGGGCGATACGATCAATGAGTATCACGAAGGCGATATATTGGTCATTGGCGAACACGTTCCGCACGTTTTTAGAAGCGATAATACTGCTACCGACAAATCGGTGATGTACACGCTGTTTTTTACTAAACATTCTTTTGGTAAGGAGTTTTTTAAACTCACCGAAATGTCAGGTATTGACAGTTTTTTCAATGAGGCAGAAAACGGAATGAAAATCACCTCGAATACCGATTTACTGATCAATAAATTCTCCAAGCTTAAAAATCAAAGTCGTATAGAGCGTCTTGCTTCATTTTTACAGATTCTTGATTTAATCCAGCAGTCTGAAAAAACACCTTTATCCTCTTTTGTCTATCATAAAAAATATACCGATGTTGAAGGTAAACGTATGAGCGACGTGTATCAATACACCTTAGATCATTTTCAGGAGAACATCACCCTCGATATGATCGCGGAGGTCGCAAATATGACCAAAAATGCCTTCTGCCGATATTTTAAAAGACGTACCAACAAAACCTATTTACAGTTTTTGATCGAGCTGCGTATAGAGCATGCTTGTAAATTGTTGTATAAAGAAAGAGAGCTTTCGGTAGCTGCGATATCAGAGCTTTGTGGTTTTCAGAATATCGCTAATTTCAACCGAAAATTTAAAGAGTTAAAACACACCACGCCGTCAAAATATCGGTTACAGGTTGCTTAATTGATCTTGAGCAAAAGATTAGGACCGGGGCAGTTTGCTCTATAAAAATCAAGGTTCTTTAAGGTAGACACTCCGGGATAATCGCCGTGATTGCCTTGCAGTTCTTTTATAAGCTGAAAATGCAAATGCGGCCCGTAATCTCCATTTTCATCGGGCGTACCTAAGTGCGCGATCGTTTGCCCTGCTGCAATAGCCTGCCCCACTTTAAGTGATTCTAAGGAGGTTCTTGAAAGATGCCCATATAAGGTATAAAAATGCAAGTCTTCAAAGTGATGCTCTAATACCACACAAGGCCCGTAATCGCCATAGTTGGTATTGTCTTTAAAGCTATGCACGCTACCCGCTACCGGAGCCAGAACGGGAGTTCCTGCCGCACTCCACACATCGATTCCTAAATGGATATTCCGTTTTAGATCGGGATTGTCATTGTGAAAATACAAGCTGCGATCGTAAATACTGCGCTGTTCCAGATAGCCTCCGTAAGCCACACGACCGCCGGTTTTTGCCAGATAGGTATTGATATAGTGCTGAATGGCTTCCGCAGAACTCGTATCTACTTCCTCTAAAATTTTATTAGTAACCGACAGGTCTAAAAATCGGTAATCTGAAGCCGTATACATACTATCGATCACCGGGGTAAAGCCGGTAGTAAGTGTTGCAATTCGGTCTAAAAAAAGCGCGTGTTCCATCGCGCCAAAAATACAATTCTGCCCGCAGTAAAAAACAAAAAAGTCCGTTTTGGCAGAAACGGACTTTTCAAATAATTAAAACTAAAAAACTCAATTAAGCACGACATCACTATACTTAGAAGATATCGCTATAATACTGTCTGTATTTCTTGATTTATAAAAGCCGTTAACCATACTGCTGTTATAGCCTTCCATAACTTTGGCTTCTATTTTCCGAGGATAATTTAGACGGCTGCGAACGCCGTTAAAATTAAAATGGAACGGAGTCTCCGGCAGGTTAAGCACCACATCACTGTTTTCTACACTAATGTTTAAGGTCTTAAAGTTCTTACCCAGTTTAGGTATTGAAAGTTCGCCAAAGCTTCCTGTGATCACCGCTGCGTCTTCAAGCTCATTGATCACGATGCTACTCGCTCTGGAGTCTACGTTAATGCTTTTTGCTTTATCGATCACACAGTTTTTAAGATAGCTGGCGCGCAGGGTTCCATAATCCCACATCGCCACATCCACCGGACTATACGCAACATTGATCAATGTTTTTTCACCAGAGATCGTATTGGCCATAAAATCACCGTGAGCCAAGGTTACCCGGGCGTTTGTAGCCTCAGAGATCTTGATGTCTCCGTGGCGTACATTAAGATCTAATTGTGCTTTTTTAGGCATACGCACGACGATCTTACGTGTGAATGATCCTTTCGGTTTTACAGCAGCTCCCGCCGGATTACCGGTGTAGGTATAGGTCATTTGGGTGCTTACATTACCATTTGCATCTGTAGTAACTGTTTTTTGAAGACTTCCGCCTTGAGCTTCGGCCATTTGTTCTAATTTCTTGGCAAAGTCATTACTCCAGCCCTGCATCGCTTTTTCAACATTTTGTCCTAAAGCCGCCATATCGCTTTCTATGGCACGACCAAAAGTAGCTCCTAAAGCTTCAGTCGAACCGCCGAGTTGCTTACCAAAACGTGCTCCCCACGCTTTCATATCTGCACTAAACTCATCGCCCCAGGCTTCAATCGCAGCACGCCACTGATCTACTTGAGCGACACTTACATCTGTACCGTATTTTTTATTCATCGCAGCCACATAGGCTTTTTTGTCGCGATTAAAAGCATTACTGTCAAAATTCAGATCTTTCCCAAAAGGAGATTTAGGCATTCCTAATAGACTGCTTCCGGCAACGCCTTGTCCTGCGGCAACCCGCTTTTTATTATTCTGTTCCCATTTCTTCATCACCACGTCAAAATCTTCTCCTAGATTTTGCTCGATCTTACGCTTGTATTGCTCTAGGTATTTGGCCCCGTCGCGTTTATAGGCTTCGTAATCAAACGCGATGGCGTTCATTCCTTTATAAAACTCTGCAGGAATCTGAGCCCCAGAAAACTGCTGAAGCACCGGAGAAAGCATATTCTGCATCACCGGCTGCATCATTTGCATAGAGGAGGTGATCAAGTCATTAACACCACGCACGGGCGCATTGCCCATAGCCAAGTTAACTGTTGATGGCGCGCCACGGCTTACAATGCGCACCGCTTTACTGTTGCCCTGTACACTGATTTGCCAGCCTTTTAAAAGTTGGTCTATTTCTTCCTCGCTTAGGTCTTCAGATTCAATGATCGCAGCGACCTCAACTTCGTCTTTATTCCAATCTTCAAAAACAATATCTGCGTACTGCGATTCGGTAAGTATAGCGACATCTGCAGCGGTATCAAAGCGCTCGGTAAGTTTGGTATTTTTGGTTTGTGCTTGAGCCTGCGGAATAAAAACCAATACCGCCAGCAAGAAAGCACAAGGCTTTATTATCCTAATCATAAATTTATAAGGTGTTGGTCTGAATCTCATTATTTTGAGATTCTTGTAATTCATTTAATTTTTCTTTGAGCTTGGTAAGCAGGTCTAAGCGAAACTGTAGATTATCGATCAAGGCTTGAATGTTTTGATTATTAACTCCTGTAGCTACTAAATCTGCATTAAGTCTGTCATATTCTTGATTAAGCTCTTCAAGCTGACCCATAAAAGCATCTACGATCGCTTTATTATCTTCTGTCACGTTAAGCTGTGCCAACTCCATATGAATGCTCGCCAGGTAACGATCTTCAATCTGTTTATATTCTGGTGAAAAATCACTCAGTTGTACTTTGGTAGGTTGCGCATTTGCGACAGCATGTACTTCGGTAGGCTGTTCTGCCTGTGCCCCGCTACTCAACGGATTGTTCAAAAGCAAACCGCTAATGGCGATCACCACAACCAGTACGGCAGCAATTTTCATCCAGAGATAACCTTCTGCTTTGGCTTTTTCTGCCTTACCAAAATGAGCATCAAGACGCGCATTAAAGCGTGCTTCATGACCCCGTTTAAGCCCCTCATCAGGAATGCTTAAATCATTTTTAAACAATTCTCTAATATCCTGTGCCATGATATTTTGTTTTAAGTTTTTCTTGCAATTTTTTCTTTCCGCGATGCACCAGCGTACGCGAAGCGACCTCGGTAATTTCTAAGATTTCTGATATTTCCTGATGGTCATAGCCTTCTACCAAAAAGAGCATCACGGCATAGCGGTACCGCTCTGGCAATTCTTCGATAGCTTCTTTGATCTGATCAAGCGTAATCCCATCATCTACAGACCAGTCATTATGCTCATCTACCGTACCTAAAACCTGCTCGTTGATCGCGACCAACTCGAGTTTTTTGGCCTTCAACATATCGATACTTTTATTGATCACGATACGCTTTAACCAAGCTCCAAAAGTCACTTCACCATTGTACTGATGCATTTTTGTAAACGCTTTTACAAAACCTTCCTGCATGGCTTCTTCGGCTTCAAAAGAATTCTTTAAAAACCTAAAAGCAACATAATACATGCCTTCGCTATACTTATTGTAAAGTTGCATCTGTGCACGCCGGTCGTTTTGCTTACATCGTTCAAGTATTTCGGTAATTTGCAAAATGGTAAATGGTTAGTTGCTAATTCCTTTTCTAAAGACGAAGCTTTTTCGTCTGCGTTGCAAAATTGTGATTAAATATTTTAGATAAACTATAAGTGGCAGGTTATTTGATTCCAAAACTGAAAATAGAATAACATGAAGTCACTTTATTTTCTGATGCTCATAGCGTTATTAGGAGTGTTTTCCTGTTCTCGTGACATAGAGGATGTTGCTGAAGTTTCTCAAGATCTCGAAACCTTGTATTTCCCAAATGAAGAACGTTTTAACGCTTCTTCTAACGAAAACGTACTAATCGATCTAAATGATTTCAAAACATACGCCGAATTAATCGCAGAAATGGACAAAAATGCGTGTGATGGAAGAGGCAATATTCTAAGTTTTACAGAAAAAATAGGCTACTAAAAATCCTTGTTTTTAAAAACTGTAGTAAGCAAACTTTATTTGGATGCTATGGGCGAGTAGATCTATTTGATTTTCAAAATGACTCTTTAAGATCGAAGTTTGAAACCAATGTCTCAGCAGATCTATTCCCTTCAAAAGTCCGGGAGACCTTAGACAATCAAATTAATGCTCCGTATTTCAATAAAGATGAAATAAAAAGGATTTTAATAAGTATTGACTACTCTAGTAATAGAAAAAACACTTCCATAGAAAATTTAAAAAATACACTGCGCCTTATTACAACTACAATGACTAAAGTTCAGGAAATATATCAATTAGATATTCCTTATTATTTAGAAATTGACAAAACCAATATTACCCCGCCTCCTCCTTCATTGTTTAAAGAATTTTAAACCTAAAAACTTAGGGCAAGCCCAAGCATTGTTTAGCAACGAATTTTCAATTTCAAGACATTCCGATAGCTATCAGGACGAAGTATTAAACCCTTTGACGGTGCCAAAAAAAAACCCGCTCTTGGAGCGGGTTTTAATTTTAAGAAGCACCTTACACTACTCGTCTAAAAGTAAGTTTAAGGTAACATCAATATTATCCATTGTAGCGCGAGAATACGGGCAAACCTCGTGAGCCTCATTCACAAGCTCCTCACCCTCTTCTACGTCTACAGTAGGCAGGTAACAATCCAATACCACTGCAAGCTGAAACATATCTTCTTCATTCTTGCCTATTTTTACAGTTGCAGTCACCGTGTAAGCACCAAGATCTACTTTTTTCTCACGAGCAACGTGCGCTAGCGCACTACCAAAACACGCAGAATAACCTGCTGCAAAAAGTTGTTCAGGATTCGTCCCGTCACCACCGGCGCCGCCTAAGCCTTTAGGTACGCTGAGATCAAAGTCTAATGTGCCGTCATCGGTTGAAACACTGCTATCACGACCACCTGTGGCGGTAGCCTTTGCCTTATATAAAGCTTTCATAATAAAATTTTCGTTGATTAATATTTTGAATATACCATTCCTATTTTGAGGAATCAACGCGAGATTCTTAAAGATTTCACAAAAATGCAAGCAAGCCGATACATTCCAATATTTCTCAGTTGTATTTCTGCTTCAATTAGCTTTTCCCGTACCTTTAAGTTTTCAGAACTATTCCATTGAAACCTTCAAAACCTAAACATATCGATTCCGCTGCCGCTAAAAAACTCATCGCAAAGCGCAAACAAAGCATTCCCACCGAAGCATTGATCCAGGGTATTCTTAAAGGTGACATCACAGCCTTAAGCAGAGCGATCACACGTATCGAAAGTAATGCGGTCGCCAATCAGCAAGAAGCTCAAAAGATTCTTGAGCAGTGTCTACCGCAAGCGAAACCTGCAATGCGTTTAGGAATCACCGGTGTTCCCGGTGTAGGAAAAAGCACCTTTATAGAAGCTTTAGGAATGCACGCCATCGATCAAGGAAAAAAAGTAGCAGTACTGGCCATAGACCCCAGCAGCAGCATTGCGCACGGAAGCATTCTGGGCGATAAAACCCGAATGGAACAATTAGCAGCGCATCCCCAAGCATTTATACGCCCGTCTCCTGCTGGTGACGCCTTGGGCGGTGTTTCTCGTAAAACACGGGAAACCATAAGTCTGTGCGAAGCAGCAGGTTTTGATTTGATTATTATTGAAACCGTAGGCGTAGGCCAAAGTGAAACTGCCGTGCATCACATGACCGATTTTTTCCTGCTCCTCAAACTGGCAGGCGCCGGAGATGAACTGCAAGGCATCAAACGCGGCATTATGGAGATGGCAGACGCCATCATCATCAACAAAGCAGACGGGACGAATGAAACTGCAGCAAAGCAGGCACAAAGCGAATTCTCAAAAGCGCTGCATCTATACCGGGCCAAAACCAGCGGCTGGCAACCTCAGGTGCTGCTGTGTAGTGCGCTGGAAGAAACCGGGATTGCAGCCATTTGGGAAATGCTCAACGCCTATATCAAAGCGGTAAAAGCGAACGGTTTTTTTGAAGAAAATCGAAAACATCAAAACAACTATTGGCTACAAGCAAGCATAGAACAGGCGTTAAAAGATCAGTTTTATGCAAATGACAAGGTCAAAGCCCAAGTGCCTCAACTCTTACAAAAGATCAATGAGGGGAAACTTACTGCGTTTCAGGCGGCACAAAGCTTACTTGACTTGCGCTAACGTGTTAACCGCGCATAGCGTTTTTCGTTCTTTCGGTATTTCAGGAATCCCACGACGATTCCTAAGATCAAGCCTATCGCTCCAAAGAGTACAAAATCCATTTGGTCAAACATCGATCCGCTAAAGTAGGTAATCACCAATTTGTAGGTCAATGCGCCTAAAATTACCTGCAGCACGATCCCCAAAATAAACTGAAATTTCCCTTCTCGTTTTTCCTTCCAGTCTTTTACAAACTTGCGGTCTTTCTCATCCAATCGCATAGCGCTTTCCTTTAGTCTACAAATTCTTTCTTATACCAGTCGATTTGCTTTTGCAAACCTTCTTTTAAAGTGGTTGAAGGATTATAGTCGAGTAAGCGTCGGGCTTTGTCGATATTGGCTTTGGTAAACATTTGATCTCCGCCACGTCTGGGCACAATATCTTTTCTAATCTGAGTATCCAGAAGTTCTTCAACGATCGCGATCCCTTCGCCTGTGGTGTGTTCCTGTTCGGTTCCCAGATTGATCACTTCACCATCAACAATGGCTTCTTTTCCGATCACACTTACCACACCATCAATGATATCGTCAACAAAGGTAAAGCTGCGCACGTGGGCCTCACTACCTTCAAACAACGGAAATTCGTGATGGAAAAATCCGCAACCTATGAGTTTGGTATACAGTTTTTCGGGACGTTCCCTCGGCCCATACACCGAAAATAAACGTAGGGAACAGGTTTTCATTTTTTGCTCTCTGGTTTTAGATAACACGATCTGTTCTGCAGCGAGTTTGGTCACCCCGTAAAAAGAAGCGGGTTCAGGAGCTGCATCTTCGGTCAAGGTTGCGCGTAAACCGTAAATAGACGAAGTAGAAATATTGGTAAAAAGTTTCAGCCCTTCGCATTGCAATGCAAAATCGATCAGGTTTTTGGTAGCGACCAAATTATTCATCAAATAATCTTCAAAACTTGAGGTCGCTGCAATACCGGGCTGTGCTGCAAAATGAAAGATATAATTAAAATCTGTAGGAAGTTTTTCAAAATCTTTAGGCTCTCGCAGATCTACCATTTCCATAGGGATTCCTGCTTCCTTCAGGTCTTTGGCATTTCGGTCTTTGAGATCGGGACTGTAATAGGGCGAGAAATTATCGATACCCACAACGTCAAAATTCAATTTCTTCAAGCGTTCGGCACAATGCGAACCTATAAAACCGGCGGCACCGGTTACCAATACTTTCATATTAATATGTTTCTTTAAATAGTTTGGCAAAGCCAAAACGGTGCAGCGCATACACCAGCAGAGCGATGAGCGCTCCTATGATGATCCCTGTCAATACATCTCCGGGATAATGCACGCCCACATAAATGCGGCTATAGCCTACAAGCAGTGCCCACACCAAGAGTACAGGAAATATCCATTTATATTTTGATTTTAAGATCAAGCCCACAAAAACCGCCAAAGCCATCGAGCTCGCTGCGTGTGCCGAAAAATACCCATAACTCCCGCAACGTACAGCGATAAATCGCGCCTGCTCCATTACACCTTCCTGACGACACGGCCGTAAGCGCTCAAAACCGTGTTTGAATACATTGGCCAGCTGATCTGTTGCAGTAATGAGCAAGGCTACAGCGACTAAGCTGTACAGCGTTCCTTTTAAACCGAACTTTTTATAAATGAGAAAAAGTAAAAAGGCATACAGCGGAATACTCGACCATTTATTGGTCAAAAACAACCAGAAAGGATCCCAGGTCTCTGTTCCCAAATTATTGAGAAAGAGAAAGACTTCGTGATCCAGTTCCTTCAACGTATTCATTTAATCGTCTTCGTAGCGCGCTACTTCTCTATCGTAAAAATCGGTAGCTGCTTGAATTAAACCTTCGGCTTCGGTAGCCAGTTCTTCCTCATCGTTTTTATCAAAATCCTCCAACCATTCTACATCATCGGTTTTTAAATCGATTATAAAACGTGGAAAATCGGTATGTATTACAAAAATCGATTCGGGATAATCGGTATTATCACCCAATATAAACTTAGGAAGTTCCATAATTAAACGTTTAAAGGTTCATCACCCGTAAAAAGGCTACGAAGATACGCATTCAAAATCGTTTATTGGCTTTAGAAGCACAACGGTATTTATAGACTACAAAAGTACACCAGCCCTTTAAATTTTCTGCTTGAAGTGATTTGAAGTTTTATACCGTATCTTCGTGCGCGATTCTATTAAACCCTGAAAACGCTATGCAACCCACAACAATTCTGCTTCTAATTGCTGGCTATTTTATCACGCTAATGCTCATCTCCTACTTCACCGGAAAAGGTGGATCAAACGAAGAATTCTTCAAAGCGAGTAAGCAGTCGCCGTGGTATCTGGTAGCATTTGGGATGATAGGCGCCTCACTCTCGGGCGTGACCTTTATTTCGGTGCCGGGTTGGGTTGAAGCTTCTCAGTTCAGTTATTTTCAGGTGGTTTTAGGGTATACCGTGGGGTATGCGGTCATCAGTCTCGTCCTGCTTCCGCTCTACTACCGTTTGAATTTAACTTCGATCTATACCTATCTCGAAGGACGTTTTGGAACCGCCTCTTATAAAACCGGGGCGTCGTTCTTTTTGCTAAGTCGCGTAGTTGGTGCGAGTTTTAGATTATACCTCGTGGCTAATGTGCTACAACTGCTGGTTTTTGACAGCATGCAAGTTCCGTTTTGGGTGACCGTGACCATCACGATTTTGCTCATCTGGCTCTATACCTTTAGAAGTGGAATCAAAACTATTGTATGGACAGACACGCTGCAAACCTTGTTTATGCTTACCGCCTTGGGCGTGGCGATCTATTTTGTATCGACCGACCTGGGATTAAGCGCAGGATCTCTTTTTAATTTTATTGCGGAAAGCGATCTATCGCAAATGTTCTTTTTTGACGATTGGAAAAGCGAAGATTTCTTCTTTAAGCAATTCATCAGCGGGGCCTTTATTGCCATTGTGATGACCGGTCTCGATCAGGATATGATGCAAAAAAACCTCACTTGCCGAAGCCTGAAAGATGCTCAGAAAAATATGTTTTGGTTCACGATCGTACTCACCGTGGTGAATTTTATATTCCTCGCACTTGGCGTATTGCTCACCGTGTATGCACAAAAAAACGGGATCGAAGCTTCAAAAGACGACCTCTTCCCGTACATCGCTACAAAAAGCGGCCTAGGCTTTGGTATTGCCATCTGTTTCATTTTAGGCTTGATCGCTGCAGCTTATTCTAGTGCAGACAGCGCACTGACCTCGCTCACGACTTCCTTTAGCATCGATATTTTAGGGATCGAGAAAAAGTATGATCAGGCAAAGCAAATTGCAATTCGTAAAAAAATACACGTTGCCGCATCCTTGCTTTTGATCCTGGTTATCATAGGCTTTAAATACCTGATCGCCGATGAAAGCGTCATCGCCAGATTGTTTGTTTTTGCAGGGTATACCTACGGGCCTTTGTTAGGCTTATACGCCTTCGGTTTATTTACGAAATGGCAGGTAAAAGACAAGCTGGTTCCAATTGCGGCAGTCGCTTCGCCGATTTTAGGATATACCATAAGTCAGTTGACCTTGACCTACCTCAATTTTGAATTTGGTTTCTTTATCTTGATCTTAAACGGACTCCTGACCTTTTTGGGCTTAGTAGCTATTCGTACTCAAAAGCACTAAGGTACAGGCAGGATCCACTTCAATACTTGCTTCTTGCAGTAGTTTATAAAACTCCGGATTTTCGGTTCCGGGATTAAAGATCACGCGTTTGGGTTGCAGTCCTATGATATAGTCGTAATACGCTTGCTGACGCTGTGCATTGAGATACAACGTAACCGTGTCAATAGACTCATACTCCGGCATACCTATGTCTATGGATACTCCGGCGACTTCTCCCGCCCTTAAACCGATCGCCACAACAGGTTGATTATTCTTTACCAGTTTATGTATCGCCATATACGAGTAGCGTATAGGTTTTAGAGAGGCGCCAAGCACCAGCGTTTTCTTTGCTTTCATAAATCAAAGTTAAAGGTTTCCTGCAGCTGTAACAATATCTTTTTTATACGGTCTATGTAATAGAAGTCGACTTCCAAGTTTGAATCGTTTATAAATTAGTTTTGATGGTTAGTGTTAATTTCTAGCGTTCAAGCTTGAAAACCCGAGGTTTAGCGGTCTCGGGTTTTCTTTTTTTAAACTTCCTCATATTCTAACCCTGATTTTTCCGCAGTAAAAAACAATTGAACTCGGGACACTTCCGGACTTAAGTTGAACAAATTTTCTGCAAAGTATCGAAATAATATGCACCTCTACAACTTCAATAAACCACTTACATTCAGTCGAATGAAAACATTTAAATTAGTTATTCAAAAATAAAGGTAACTTTTACTGTAACAGATTTGATACACGTTCGTCTTTTAATAAACCGCTAATCACGGGGTACTTTGGTTTTGCTAGTATGCATTACAAAGTATTATGTTTTATCAATCAACAAAAATTCGAACAGTTATGAAACTTAACCAAGGGCTTCTATGCCTTATGCTCACCCTTTGTACCACTCTGCTTTTTGCGCAGCCTAAGCCCAATGAAGTAGTGACCGGCTCGGTAACCGGAGTGGTGATGGATGCCGACCTTAACCAACCTATTCCCTACGCCACCGTAGTGATCAATGCAGGTGAAAAAACCGTAACCGGTGGTATCACCAACGACGATGGTGTTTTTGAGATCAACAAGATCCCAGAAGGTATTTACTCCCTGAGAGTACAGTTTATGGGGTATGAAGCCTTTGAACGCGACCTGAAGATCGACCGCGAGCACCGTACCAACGATATGGGTAAACTCAATTTAAGTGCGGTTCCCGCAGAATTAGACGCTGTGAACATTGTCGCAGAACGCACCACAATCGAGCAAAAAATCGACCGTAAGGTGATTAATGTAGGGAAAGATTTGACCACTGCCGGAGCTTCAGCAGCAGATATTATGAATAACATTCCGTCGGTGAATCTCGATCAGCAATCCGGGGCGCTTACGCTACGCGGAAACAGCAACGTGCAAGTGATGGTTGACGGAAAATTATCTAATATTCCTGCAGATCAATTATTAAAACAGCTTCCGTCTAACTCGATCAAAAAGATCGAATTGATCACCAATCCTTCCGCCAAATACAACCCTGACGGAATGAGCGGGATCATCAATATTGTATTACACAAGAACGTGAATATTGGCTTTAACGGTGACGTAAGTGCCGGTCTGGCTTATGAGAAAAATCCGCAGTTTAACAGTGGTTTGAATTTGAACTACCGCAACGGTAAATTCAACCTGTATTCTAATTACAGCAACAGCATCGCAAAACGTGCGAATTATGGGACGATCTATCGCGAAGGCGATAATTCAACACAATTTTTTGATATGCTGAACGACCAGAATTCACACCTGCTTAAAGTGGGTCTTGACGTGTACCTTAATGATAAGAATACGCTTTCGGTATTCACTTCTCAAAACAGCTTTAAAGGCGCTCCCGGCGGAAACATCAACATTGTTTATGCCGATGATATGAGCCGCAATCTGATGCAGGATTTTGGCGCAGATATGGATAATTACTCGCAGCAGTACAACTTTGACTACAAGCTTGATTTTGAAAAAGAAGGGCACAACATCGAGTTTGAAGCCGATTACAATACGTTTGACGCAGACGAAGACACCTTCTTTGACTTTACCGGCGCAACACCACTTGCAGACTATGAAGATTTTGTAGATACCAAGCGCGATCGCACTACCTTAAATTTAGATTATGTAAATCCGCTGTCTGAAAGTGAAAAACTGGAAGTTGGTTTACAAGCGATCTTGTTCAACACCGATATTGGCTACAGCAGTACCGGACAATCTTACAATGCAGCAGGCAATCTGGTTCCTACGCCTAACACACTTTTTGACTACAGCAGAGATATTTATTCGGCATATGTAACCTATGGAAAGAACTATGAGAAATGGTCATATCAAGCCGGTGTGCGAGCAGAGCAGGTAAATGTGGTTGCAGATACCAATAGTGTGCGTGCGTTTACCAACGATTATTTTGAGTTGTATCCCTCGGCTTATGTAACTTTTAATCCTTCGGAAAAAAATCAGTATCAGGTAAGTTACAGCCGAAGAATTGACCGTCCCGGTGTTGGGCAGGTAAATCCTATTAGAGAATGGAGTTCGCCGCTGGTAACTCAATACGGAAATGTGAATTTACGTCCGCAGTTTACCAATTCGTTAGAAGCAAATTACACGCGATCGCTGGGGAAAGGAAGCATTACTGCCGGTGTGTTTTACCGCATCATCGAAGATCAGATCAATCAGGCGGTTTATGTAGACCGGTTCAATCTGGATCGTGCAGTCTTGACCAATGACAACTTCGACTCGACGACTGCCTACGGTTTTGAAGTAAGTGCCAATTATAAGCCGTTCAGCTGGTGGAGTGTCAATGCGAGTTTTGACCTGTTCAGTCAGACGCAAAGCGGAATTTCAGAAGCTTTAGATACCGATATCGACAATCCAACGGTTGATGATATTATTTTAACCGAACGCGAAGTGACCAACTCGGTGTTTAATACCCGCGTCATCAATAATTTTACAGCGACCGAGAAGCTCACCTTTACCGCTTTTGCAATGTTCAGAGGCCCGGGACAAAGCATCCAGTTTAGCAACAAATCGATGTTTATGACCAATGTTGGCGCACGTTACAGCGTTTTTGAAGGAAAAGGAACCATCAGCTTGAACTACAATGATATCTTCAATACGATGAAAGCCCGCTTTACTGCTGTGAGTCCGTATGCGCTTGAAGGTCAATTCAATTGGGAAAGCAACACGGTTTACGTTGGATTCAACTACCGTTTTGGCGACAGTAAGTTTAGAGCGAAGAAGCGCAAGAACCGCGATGATAATGAAGCAGATGGCGGCGGTTTATTTTAACATAATTTTAATTTTTTTACTATAATTGTAACAATATTGGGTTTTCACAAACTCATTATCAACTGACCTGTTAAAATCTACGGTTATTGTTTATTAGAGTTAGCCTTCTACAAACAGAAATAACCATTTAATAGGTATAAAAAAACCCGGAGCGCTTGCTCCGGGTTTTGCTTTTTAAATAGTTGAATGTTTATAACTTATCGGCCAGACTTGCGGCATCTATCGCGCCGTGAGACGTATGATAGGTGGCTGTTCCGTTCTTGATCAATAACAATTGCGGACTCTCATGCTGCACATTGAATTTTGTTGCGATGGCGTTACTGATGTCGCGATGCGCTTTAAGATCCAGAAAATAAGGTTCTAGCTGCTTTTTATCATAAGCGTAAGCTTTTTCAAAACTACGCAGCGCCATGCGGCTGATGCCGCAAGTGGTACTGTGTTTAAAAATAACCACCGGTACGGCTTTAGAGCGCTCAGCGATCTCGTCAAGCTGCTCCATGCGCTCAAGCGGTATCCAGCTCATTTCTTTTATCTCTTCCTTTGCAATATCTCGCTGACTTTTAAACAGATCAAAAAGTCCCATAATCTAATTCTTTTTAAGGTTTGTTAACGCTTGTAAACTCAAGTCGTTTGTAAATTTAAGGAAACTTAATCGGCTTTTGTATTAAGAAAATCCAAAGCACTACAACCGACAAAAAGACAGCTAAAAACCGAAAATAACTGACTAAAAGTCGGTTTTAACATTTGGTACAGCTATTGCCATATCAACATCGAAATACAAACACGATGAACTTTAATAATTTTACCATAAAATCACAAGAAGCCGTACAGCAAGCCCAGGCGCTTGCTCAAGGGTACGGCCATCAGCAGATCGAGAATGAGCATATTTTTAAAGCCATTCTTGAAGTTGATGAGAACGTTACTCCGTTTCTACTCCAGAAACTGGATGTGAATGTAAATCTGTTGAAGCAGATTTTGGAGAGCACGCTTACCAGTTTTCCTAAAGTAAGCGGCGGCGATATTATGCTTTCTCGTGAAGCCGGTAAAACGGTAACCGAAGCCAGCAACATCGCCAAAAAAATGAACGATGAGTATGTTTCTTTAGAGCATTTGATCCTGGCGATCTTTAAATCGAGCAGCAAGATCGCACAGATCTTAAAAGACCAAGGCGTTACCGAAAAACACCTGAAAGCTGCCATTGAAGAATTGCGCAAAGGCGACCGCGTGACTTCGCAAAGTGCTGAAGAAACCTATAATTCGCTAAGCAAATACGCCAAAAACCTCAACCAACTTGCCCGCGACGGGAAGCTCGATCCGGTGATTGGCCGTGATGAAGAGATACGCAGAATTCTGCAAATCCTTTCACGTCGAACTAAGAACAACCCGATTTTGGTCGGTGAACCCGGTACCGGTAAAACCGCGATCGCCGAAGGTCTCGCCCACCGAATCATCGACGGCGATGTACCAGAAAACCTTCAGGAAAAGCAGATCTGGGCGCTGGATATGGGAGCCTTGATCGCAGGTGCAAAATATAAAGGTGAGTTTGAAGAGCGTCTGAAAGCCGTGATCAAAGAAGTAACTACCAGTGCCGGTGATATCGTCTTGTTTATAGACGAGATCCACACCCTTGTAGGTGCCGGTGGCGGTCAGGGTGCGATGGATGCTGCAAACATCTTAAAGCCTGCTTTGGCTCGTGGAGAATTACGTGCCATAGGTGCAACCACACTCGACGAGTATCAAAAATACTTTGAACAGGATAAAGCTTTAGAGCGACGCTTCCAGAAAGTGAGTGTTTTTGAGCCGGATACCGAGTCTGCGATTTCCATCTTACGTGGGATCAAAGAAAAGTATGAGACCCACCACAAGGTGCGCATCAAAGACAACGCGATCATTGCAGCGGTAGAGCTTTCGCAACGCTATATCACCAACCGCTTTTTACCCGATAAGGCGATCGACCTGATGGACGAGGCGGCTTCAAAAATGCGTATGGAGATCAACTCCAAGCCCGAAGAGCTTGATGTACTCGACCGTAAGATTATGCAACTCGAGATCGAGATCGAGGCGATCAAACGCGAGCAGGATGAGAATAAACTCAAGTCCTTACGCGCCGATCTTGCCAATCTTAAAGAAGAACGCAACGAGATCAACGCCAAGTGGAAGAGCGAAAAAGATGTGGTAGACAACATCCAGAACGCCAAGCAGGATATAGAGAACTTTAAGCTGGAAGCCGAGCGTGCCGAGCGCGAAGGCAATTATGGTCTGGTAGCCGAGTTACGCTACGGTAAGATCAAACAGGCACAGGAAGAGCTGGAAAAATTGCAGGAGCAACTGGCGGCACAAGCCGATAACAGCCTTATTAAAGAGGAAGTGACCAGCGAAGACATCGCCGAAGTGGTAGCCAAATGGACGGGAATCCCCGTGACCAAAATGCTGCAAAGCGAGCGCGAGAAATTGCTGCACCTGGAGGGCGAACTGCACAAACGTGTAGTAGGCCAGGAAGAAGCGATCATCGCCGTGAGTGATGCGGTGCGCAGAAGCCGCGCCGGCCTGCAGGATCAAAAAAGACCTATAGGTTCGTTCTTATTCCTCGGGACCACCGGGGTGGGTAAAACCGAACTCGCAAAAGCACTGGCAGAATACCTGTTTGACGATGAGAACAACATCACCCGTATAGATATGAGTGAATACCAGGAGCGTCACAGCGTGAGCCGTCTGGTAGGCGCGCCTCCGGGATATGTGGGTTATGATGAAGGCGGGCAGTTGACCGAAGCCGTACGTCGCAAGCCCTACAGTGTGATCTTGCTTGACGAGATCGAGAAAGCACACCCAGACACTTTTAATATCCTGTTACAGGTGCTTGATGAAGGTAGACTTACAGACAATAAAGGCCGCCTTGCCGACTTCAAGAACACCATCATCATTATGACCTCAAATATGGGAAGTCATATCATACAGGAGAAATTTGAGACCATCAAAGATCCTGAGACCGCGATGGAAGGTGCAAAAACCGAAGTGCTGGGGATGTTGAAACAAACCATACGTCCTGAGTTTATAAACCGTATAGACGATATCGTGATGTTTACCCCGCTTACGCGAAAAGACATCGAGCAGGTCGTGAGTTTACAACTCAAAGGCGTGACCCGTATGTTGGCTAAACAAGGCATCACGCTAGATGCTACGGCCGAAGCCATCAAGTTTTTGGCAGACCGCGGTTTTCAACCGGAGTTTGGGGCTCGTCCTGTAAAACGTACCATACAGAAAGAAGTGTTGAACAAACTGTCTAAAGAGATCTTAGGCGGCAAGGTCACCACAGACAGTATCATCTTACTGGATGCGTTTGATGACGAACTCGTGTTTCGCAATCAAAGCGATCTGGTAGAAAATGACTGAAGAGCATTGCTCGTATAAACCCAAAGCGACATCGTATTGATGTCGCTTTTTTTTGTTTTATGCTGACGCGAAAGTAATCACATTTCGTTGATAAATTATTAATAACAATATTGACTGTGTGGTAGTTGCGTGTTTTTAATTGGGTAGTTTTATGGTAACTAATCATATTTTATCTGTATGAATATAAAGCATCCTGATTTAGAAATACCAGCCACAAACCCATTTGCAAACTGTAAACTGGAAAGAGAAAAATATGCTGATATTCTAACCAATATTGTTAACTCCTACTCTAACGGTTTTGTCCTAGCTATCAATAACAAATGGGGTACAGGAAAAACGACATTTGTAAAAATGTGGCAACAAAAACTCATTAACGAAGGCCATAAATCAATTTATTTTAATGCCTGGGAAAATGACTTTGAAAATAACCCATTAACTGCTATAATGGGTGAATTGAAGTCGTTAACTAAATCTGCAAATAATCAAAAGTTTAAATCTACGCTTAAAAAGGCGGCTATTATGTCTAAGCATATTGGCCCTGCAATTGTTCAATCCATTGCTGATAAATACGTTGACACAAAGACTATAAAGGAAGCTATTACAGAAATCACCAAGGGCCTTACTGATATATTTGAAAATGAGGTGAATGATTATGTAGACAGAAAAAATAGTATTAATGAGTTTAAGACAAGTCTTGCAGATTTTATAGTTGACGCATACAATGGTAAACCTTTCATCTTTATTATTGATGAATTGGATAGGTGTAGACCTAATTATGCTGTCTCAATACTTGAACAAATCAAACATTTTTTTTCGGTACCAAATATAATCTTCGTTTTATCGATTGATAAAAATCAATTAGGAAGTGCTGTAAAAGGTGTGTATGGTAGTGACTCCTTAAATTCAGAAGAGTACTTACGAAAGTTTATTGACTTAGAATATTCGATCCCAGAACCAAATAAAGATTTATTCTATAAATACTTATTTGAACACTTTAAGTTTAAAGACTTTTTTGATTCTCCGGAAAGAAAGCAGTTGAGAGAATTACAAAATGATTCAAATTATTTTTTGAAGGTAACCGACTTGATATTTACAAACAAAAATCTGACTTTGAGACAGCAAGAAAAAATTTTTAGTCTAGCTAGAATTTCCTTGCGTAGTTTTAACTCAAACTCTTACGTAATACCTGAAATATTATTGTTTTTATCTTATTTAAAAATTGATAGAAGGTCGTTTTTTGATGATCTAAAGTTTAAAAAACTAAATATTCATGAGTTACAGGAAAATTTTTTAAAAACAGTTATATCAAATAAAACAGAGAAAACTGAGAATGCACTTATTTTATTAGAAGCACATCTAATTAATTTTTATAACAATTACTTACATTTAAATTATTACCAAAATAATCTTTTTAAGTTTAATGAAGAGACAGGTAGTAATGAGCTCTTGATTAATTGTGTAATTTGTAAAGACAAAAACAACAGTTTGCTTAGAATCCTTGAAAATCTCTCTAATTCTAGAGAAGGAGGTTTAGACTTAGGATATTTCATTAATAGAATTGATTTAATGAAAGAATTAACCATCTAGCATTTCTCATAATCACAAGATTATATCGTCCCCACATTGCCACACGATAAAAAATTATAAGAAGCTAGAATAATCCCTGCGTGATGCAATCGCGCAGGAGCAACATAAAAAAATAAACCCATCTCGAGTTACCCTCTTGTTACCGCGCTGCCTGTCCCAATGCATATAGGGAATGGTATCGCGTGGGAAGATCCTACCCACTACCTTCAGGGTCATTTCCCGTAAAAAAATAAGAGCGATTTCCTTTTCAAAAAGGGTCAACCGCTCTGATAATGTGATGCATAGCCTCGTTAAGTTTGTATCAAACGAATCCAAAAAAACTTAAGTTATGCCACATTATGCACAAGGAACTTCAGGATGGACCAAATTAAACGGCTATCAAGCGCTTTGGGATCCTAAGATCGATATGGGGAAATTCTATTTTACCACCTTTCAAGGGAAACGCGAAGAAACGCCATATATGACCGCAGAAAATTTTGCCCGCGTCATCGACATCCTAAGAAATGAAACGCCGGTTTATGGTAACGCCAGCACCGGCTCGGTCACCACCCAAGCTGAAGAAGTGGGTGAAGAAGAAAGTTAGTCTTCAAAACATTCAGAGAACTGCTAACAACCAACCAGAACGCAGCAACGCCTATATCTTTTGATGTAGGCGTTGTTTTTGTTGCCGCACGATTGTATCGCGTGGTAAAACCAAAAATAATCCTCTTTACTAAATCTAAACTTAGGTTCGGTTCCTCTGTTACCGAACTTCCTGCCCCTATGCATATAGGGAATGGTATCGCCTGGTAAAGACCAACAAAGTTTAATCCTGACTTTTACATTAACACTACCTAAGATGTTCAAAAAGATACCGAAATCGCTAATAACCTCTGCGCGGCGATGCAATCGCGCAGGAGCAATAGAAAGTTAGAAAATTTACATTTGAGGAGTAGATATTGTTGTCGCGTTTCCCTATTATGGCGCTGCCCAGTTGCCGCGCAATTGTATCGCGTGGTATTCCACTAACTAAACCGACTAAGAACGCACAATTTACTACTCCTCCATTCCTTCATAAACATTTAGTTCTAGCGCTTCATAGCGTTCTGCTAAAGCCTTCAGGTTAACGGATTCTTGATGCTTTAAATGCGTGTCAAAAAAACCGGCGACCAATTGAGTGATGATTTCCATTCCCAGTTCGGGATCGATGCTTCCACTTCCGGAGAGCGAGGGCACAGGAATCATAAAAGGAATATCCATAAAATTAGGATGTCCCGATCCTAAGATTTTGGATTCATAAAAAACCGAAGTGCTTTTTTTATGATAAATATGTGCATTGAGATCCTCGTGTTCCGGCGGCCAATCTGCCGAAACGTATAAAAAAGGTTTCTGAAAAACTGTATCGATCTTTTTGCCCCATTGTATTCCATCTAAATTAGCACCTGCTTTAATGCGATCATCTACGAGTGCCAACCTGCCTGCAGCGCCCCCTCCTACCGAATGTCCTAAAACGCCCACGGCATCCAGTTGTAAATGTCCTTTCAAAGCTCCGTTAGCATTCCACCTCGGCAATAGCTTTAAAACACTTTGCATATCGGCCACCCAACGCGCTTGAATAGCGCCTTCAAAATAATCTTGAACCGCTTCCTGTACAATGGGATGCCGCTGCTCAAAAGTTAATCCATTAGCAAAAGCCTCCTGAATGGGTGTGATGGTTTGCATCGCATCCTTTGCAAGACGTTGCTGATATTCATAATCAAAATAGGCATGTTCACCATTTGGAAAGACCGCACCCAGACTTTCATAGGTATGATTCATATTGATCACCACATAGCCTTGACTGGCCAATTCGCTGAGCAAAGCGTAATAGCCCGTAGCTTTGGAGCCATACCCGTGAGAAAACAGCAACACGGGAAAGCTGCCCTCTGCAATGCTGCCTTCAGGATAAACATAGGTTTGTATATGGTCTAAATAATTCAGTGCTGAAGCAGGCAAGCCGTACTTCGTCGCAAAACCGGCTCTACTGGCATCATCTACGTAAGCTTCCGGCGTAGTAGTTGCTGCCTTGGGAGCTGCCGGATACCAGATCTTCACCATAAACTTACGCCGATCTTCAGGCGTTGCAGTGATAGGTTCGTCTCTGGCTGTCTGCACAAGTACGGTATCGGTTCCCACGGCATAAGCACCACTGGGCTGCGGCAAATCAAAAACAGGAAGCACTACCGGCAAAACCCAGGCGACACCCAGTAAAATACCGTAACCTAAGCCTCTTAAAACAGCCAGCACCGAAAACCGAAAAGCTTGTGTGGCGTCGGTTAACAGAATACGTGCCGTTAAAATAAGTACTAAAACATAAGCCGGCAACAACTGCCAGCGATAGCCTTCGAGCACAAGCTGAAGCACAACTAGTGCAGCAAGTACTCCGAGAATAAGTACGAGTGGTATACGCCGTGCAAGAGGCTTCCATATAAAAGGCAACCCCGTAAGCACGAGCAGTAATACAATTTCAAAAAAACGCATAGTTTTGGTTTTAAATTACAGACTATAAAACTACCTGATCCCTTTAAGGATTGCGAGGTAGAATCCCTAAGCGATCGGGTTATCTGTCGCTCAAAACCCGCAGTTAAGAAAAACGCACAGCGTATAGGGAATTGCATCGCGTGGTAAAAACTTAAACTTCATTTTGCGTATATTAACACAGCAGTTCCAAACTGCGCTAAACTACTTTAAAGCTTCAAAGCAGTTGCCAAGCTCCCCAGGCATTAGTTTACCCGTCGTTCATTCGTAGTTCACCCGAGGTTCACCCGTACTTCACGCGTAGCAAAAGCATACCTAAGCTATGGTAGCGGTATGGTTACAGCCAGTAAACCTTTAAGGATGGATAAAGGAACAAGCAGACTATAGCCATAAGCCTTCTGAATCTCCCTATACAAAAGTCGTAAAACATAAAAAGCTACCTCCGGTAAGAAGTAGCTTTTTAAAATTATGGAATAAAACCATCAACCTAAGATCTGCGTTTCCTGCTCCAGGATCATATACGGCTGACGGTAATAACGCTTGCTAGTGGCTTTATACAAGGCACTGGCCAGAGCTCCTGCAACCGGAGGTAAGCCGGGTTCGCCCAATCCTGTGGGTGCGATCTGGTTCTCTGCAAAGAACACTTCGATCTCCAGCGGGGCTTCGTTGTTTCTGATCAAGCGGTAGCGGTCAAAGTTCTGTTGCTCCGGCATACCGTCTTTAAAGGTCAACTGACTGTACATCGCGTGTCCTAATCCGTCTACGATTCCACCTTCAATTTGATTTAATGCGCCTTCTTTGTTGATCACAATTCCGCAGTCTACAGCACACCATACTTTTTTCACTACTGGATTTCCACGATCATCCATCACGAGGTCGATCACCTGTGCTACGTACGAATTGTGGCAGTAATATGCCGAAACACCGCGGTAAACGCCGTCGATCTCGGCTCCCCAATTACTCTTCTCACGCACGAGTTTTAGAACTCCGGCATAACGCTCGGCATCATAATCGTTGCGCTCCCCTACCGGATTGGCGATCGCATTATCAAAAAGCTCCAATCTAAAATCAATAGGATCTTTACCTGCTGCTTCAGCAACCTCATCGATAAAGGATTGCTCTGCTCCAGCGGTAAAATTAGAACGCGGCGCACGCCAGGCTCCTGTTGAAATATTGGTATCAATACCAAAGTTCTCCGCGCGATAATTGGCTAAGGTTCCCGCTGGATAGCGATTGGCAAACACCGGACTTGACGGAATACCGCTTCCCTGCACTTCAAAGGCCGTCAGGTTTTTATCGACATCCAATGCGGCTTTATATTTTAAAGTATATGATGGACGATAAGTACCTTGCGTCATATCATCTTCCCGGGTGTAAATGAGTTTTACCGGAGCTCCTATCTTCTGCGAAATAGCAGCAGCTTCGAGACCGAAGTTTCCATACAATCTGCGACCAAATCCCCCTCCCATACGGGTCATATCTACGTGGATCTTATCTTCAGGAATGTTAAGCATTGCAGCAGCTGAACCGCGTAAAGCTTCCGGCGTTTGAATAGGACCGATCAAGCGCGCTGAATCTGCTTTAACATCGGCAAAAAAGTTCATCGGCTCCAGGGTGTTGTGTGCCAAAAACGAACCAAAATACGTGCGTTCGATCACGGTATCGGCATTGGCAAAAGCTACATCAGGATCTCCATCTTGACGGGCTACTTCTCCCTTTCCTTCAAACACAGAAGCAAATTGCTCCAAATGCGCTGCAGAACTTTCAGCGGCAGATACGCGTTCCCATTCGGCTTTTACCGCTTTCTTCGCCTGCATCACCTGCCAGGTGCTGTCGCCCACGACTACGATGAGTTCGTTAAATGCATTCACATCTGCCCAACTGGGTTTTTCTAACGAGGTATTTATCGTAAACACCTCTTTGATCCCCGGCATCCCTTTCGCTTCGGCAGCATCAAAGCTTTTAAGTTGCATCCCAAAAGCAGGCGCATGAATAAGCATCGCAATGGCGGCGCCTTCTTCCATATAATCTAAACCGAACAATGGTTTTCCCGTAGCGATCTTAACCCCGTCTACGTTTTTAACCGCGGTCCCAATAAGTTTAAAGTCTTTAGGTTCTTTCAGCTTCACTTCTTCAGGAAGTTCGATACTGATAGCATCACCGATCAACTCTTTATACGCGATGCTTTTATTGGTAGGCAAGTGCTTTACCATACCCGCTTCGGTTACCAGATCTTCTGCAGGAATATTCCACAGGTTTGCAGCGGCGCTCACAAAAAGATAACGCGCGGTAGCCCCGGCCATACGCAATCCGTTCCAACCGGCGCGAATAGACTGACTTCCACCCGCGATTTGACGACTGAATTTTTTTGTATCTAATGGTGCCTGTTCTACGCTAACCTGATCCCAGGCCACATCCAACTCTTCGGCTACAATAAGCGGCATCGAGGTTTTTACATTTTGACCGATTTCAGGATTGGGTGAAAAAATAGTCACCGTCCCGTCTTCATTCATTTTGATGTAAGCATTGAGGTCAAAGGCAGCCTCAGCAGGAGTTGCTGTGTCTTGTGCCAAACCTGAAAACCAACTGAACTGCAACATCAGTCCTGCGCCCCCGGCTGCAGAAACTTTTAAAAACGATCTACGGTTGTGTTTTGTCTTGATAAATGCCATAATCGATTATTTTTTTGTTGCTGCCAGTGCCACAGCTTTATTGATTCGTGTATAAGTTCCGCAGCGGCAAAGGTTACCGCTCATCGCGTTTTTGATCTCGTCTTCAGAAGGATTTGCATTGCGGTTGAGCAAGGCTGCCGCACTCATAATTTGTCCTGCCTGGCAGTATCCGCACTGCGGCACATCAACTTCAATCCACGCCTGTTGCACAGGATGCTCACCGCTTTCTGAAAGTCCTTCTATGGTGGTGATCTTCATCGAAGCGTTTGCGATGGCGCTTACAGGAAGCGAACACGAGCGTACGGCATTACCGTTAAGGTGAATGGTACACGCACCACACTGGCCTATACCACAGCCATATTTGGTTCCTACCATATTAAGATGATCCCGCAAGACCCAAAGCACCGGGGTATCTGCAGCAACATCAACCTGATGTTCTTTTTCGTTAATGTACAAACTATACTGTGGCATAGCATTATGATTTTAATGAAACGTCTGTTTTTAAGCGTTATAGCAAAACGCACTGCTCTAAAGTTAACTAATTTTAACGATCACTCCTTACACTTTTCAAACCAAATGCGGGATTGCCTCCGCTTAAAAATTAGCATTTCCTTACAATTTGAGCTGATTCGTTCCGTGACTAAAAGGCTACTTTTACCTGAAAATTGACAATGCCGAGAACATTACGTCTTCTTTTATGTACACTGGGTCTTTTGCTTATGGGGTTACAACTGCAAGCACAGGAGACCACAATTCCCAATGAAACTCCCAAGAAAGGGTTTATTTCCCGCTACCTCAACAGGGTGTTTAATGATACCGTATCTAAGGAAAAACCACAATTCCTGATCTATCCGGTGTTAGGTATACGACCTGAAACGGGTCTGGAATTTGCCGTGGCGCCACTCTTTGTGTTTTATGCCAATGAGGATATCAACAACCGTCTTAGTGAGATCAACACCTATGCATTTTTTACCTTCAACGGGCAGTATGGAATACGCATCAATCACGCTGTCTATTCTGATCAGGACAAATGGTTTTTCTTAGGTGATCTTGATGCAGAACGCTTTCCGCTAAAATATTACGGGATAGGCAATGATGTTCCTAAAGACAATATCGCATTAGTAGATGCGACGCAAATTCAGATTAAAGAACGGGTATTACGCAAGGTGGTAAAAAACTTTTATGTAGGTCTCGAGACCGACTTTAGAAGTCTGTCTAACGTTTCTTTTGAAGCTCCCGAAGACAGCGATGAAGCTCTGGACATTGAGCTTCCCTTTGGTGCCGAAGGAACGACCAGCTTTGGTATGGGTGCCGGTCTGGTTTACGACGCCCGTCACAATGTATTGAATGAGCGGAATGCTTTTTTTAGCGAATTGGCTTACCTCAATTACAACCCATTCTGGAAAAGCGATGTAGAATATCAAACCATCACGACAGACAATCGTTTTTTTACGCCTATAGGTAAACGGGATGTGCTGGCGGCTCAGGTTATTGGTCAGTTTAGCTTTGGTGGTGATGTTCCATTTAACCAACTTTCGTACTTAGGTGGAGAAAGTATTATGCGCGGTTATTTTAGTGGAAGGTTTAGAGACCGCAATCAGATCGCTGCACAAATAGAATACCGTTTTCTACCGCTTAAACTCGGTTTTACAGACCGTTTAGGAGCGACTGTTTTTACCGGTGTAGGCGAAGTTTTTGACGATTGGAACGAACTGGAGATGAACAAGATCAAATGGTCTGCCGGTGCCGGTGCCCGTTTCTTGATCTTTAGAGAAAAAGATATTTTTATTCGCTTTGATTATGCCTTTACCAGAGACGGAAGTAATTTTTACCTAAGCATAGGTGAAGCCTTTTAGGACGTCATTTCATTGCATTAAAACCTTGAATTTGGGCTAGAGGCGATATCTAAAAAGCGCCTTACGGATTTCTTCTTGCAGTTTATTTTCGGGGGCTTTGCGCTGCAATTCATAAGCACGTTCCGCACGTTCTGTTTCAGGATCATCGTTTAGGCTTAGATCTAAGGACAATGCCCCGTAGCTTAAATACTTCTCATAATCCGGTGTTTCGGTTGTTTCTACATAATGACGCAATTCAGTTAGCGGCTTACCTGCCATTTGCGCTACCGTATCCCAAAATTCTTCTTCGGTATAACCGCGTTGTTGTTCCCGATAGTAAGTAGTATACATTTCGCGCATCACATCGTCTAGAGACTTTTCATTTGCACTCTCGTGACGAATGGCAAGATCAAGCAAAAGTCCGAGCATTGGGCCTTTATGATAATAGGAGATCGTAGTGGCATCGGTAATGGCGTCAGTATTCAAGAAGTGATTCCACACATCATAACTGGAGCGTTCTAAAGACATATGTTCTTTTCCCTCCTTATTTTCGATCGCCTTAAAATGGCTGCTTAAATACTTCAGTAGCTCGGCTTCACTGATCAATCCTGCATCGCGCATAATGAGATATTCGTAATACACGGTAAAGCCTTCAGCCACCCAAAGCATCGTTGTGTAATTTTCTTTGCTGTAATCAAAAGGTCCTAATTCAATAGGTCGCAAAGCTTTTACATTATATAGATGAAAATACTCGTGGGTGATAAAATTGAGAAACGCCTTATAATCGGCATCGGTTTTAAAATCAAAACTTCCGTAGGTAAATACCGCTTGCGAATTGGCATGCTCGAGTCCGCCGCCGCCGGGTTCCATCATAATAAACGCATATTCCTCAAAAGGAATGTGCTGCATCAAATAGGTTGTGCGTAAAATGATCTTTCGCAAATCACCCACAAACTGTTGCTCATTCAAACCTTTGGGAGTTGCAATGGTCAGACTAAAGTCTTTGCCCAATTGCTGAAACGCGATCATTTTTTGATTTCCGAGGTAAAACGGACTGTCATAAAGCACATCTGCCGATACGGCGTAAAAGGTATTTTGGTTTACTTTTTCGAGTCCCGTAGCGATGTTTTCCCAAGCTTCAGGAAGTTGAAAGCTTACCAAAATGGGTGCTTCCTTTCGCCCTTCAGGAAACATAAATATATCGGTGTTCGCGAGAAAAGCCCGACTATCCTTCACATTAGATTCTGCTACCGAAGTACGATTAGCATAAACCCTGTAGGTTACCTCTAATTCGGTATTTTTAGGATGTGTGATCGTCCATTTGTTTTTAGAAGTTTTCTTCCAGGCTATCGCAACACCTTCAGAAGCTTGCACCTCAAAATCAATAATATGCGCAGGGTTATCGAGAATCATATAATATCCCGGAGTCCAAACCGGCAAAACGAGTGTGGTTTCGGTAGTATCCTGCTGGTCCAGATGCAACTCCACTGCAACATAATGCGCTTCCGCCTGAGGAAAGGATAGTTGATACTGCATTTGTGGATCGCCCTTCTGCGCAAAAAGAGTTTCTGCAAACAAAAACAATACAAGTAAAGCATATGCTCTGCAAACCATAATATTCAATTTTTATATCCTTAGGAAAATTACAGATTGCAGATTGAAAAACGCGAACTCCTTACGGTCTATTATTCGCAAGTGCTGATACGATATTAACCGCTTCACCCCATTTATTCAAAACATCCACCACGCTTAGTTTACTTATTTTTAAACATTTAAAGACTATATTTAGAGCGTCAATCAAACCATATGAAAGCCTTTATCTTCCTACTCCCTATGCTGTGTATTGCTTTTACGAGTACTTCCTGCACCCAAAAGAAAACAAAAAAAACAGACGCAGCTGCTCTTACTGAATTGATACAACCACTGACATCTGATACGTTGAAATTCACCTCAGGAGTTCGTGCGATCTTTCAGGATTCAAATGGGAATTATTGGCTAGGAAGTCACAACGAAGGCTTGGTAGTTTATAACGGTACGCGCTTTAGCTACTTTACCACGGCAAATGGTTTGGCCGAGAATCAAATCCGCAGCATTCAGGAAGATGCGCAAGGCAATATCTGGCTGGGCACCGCAGACGGCGTAAGTAAATTCAACGGTACACACTTTACAAATTACACTACCGAAACAGGTTTTCCAGAACCTGTTGCTAAAGCTTCTTCAAAAAACCTATGGTTTAATGCCGGGAATCTGCCGGGCGTTAACTGGTGGGATGGGCAACAGCTGAATTACGTACCCTTTCCTAAACCAATTTCTGACGATCTTGAAAATTCTTATGCAATTACCGGGATTTCAAAAGACAACCAAGGCCAGGTCTGGTTTGGTACCTATGCCGGATTATTCGTCTTTGATGGGCAAAACCTACTACCGGTTGAGAAGATCAAAAAGGCACTACTTCCTGAAGATTACATTCATATAAGAAGCGTGTTTGCCGACTCTAAAGGGCGTATTTGGGTAGGCAATAACGGGATTGGCGTTTTATTGATCGATGGAGACACTGTTATCAATTTTTCAGAAGAAAACGGACTCATACATCCCGAAAGTTCCAGAAGAGGGGCACATTCTCCAGCCGGTACTTTAGAGCACGTTTTTTCAATTGCTGAAGATGCTCACGGAAACATTTGGTTTGGAGATCGGGACACCGGCGCCTGGAGTTATGATGGAAAATCAGTAAAACATCATTCCATAAACAATACTCTAGATTCCATAATGATCTGGAGCATTTACAAAGACACTACAAACCGACTTCTTTTTGGGTTATACAATGGTGAAGTTTATGCCTTTAACGGGATGCGTTTTGATAAGGTGTTTTGAAAAAGCTTCCTTTTCATGAACCCTTAGAATTACTCAAAAGTTACAATCCCTTTTACCTCTCAATTTTCGTAACTTCACGCTTCCTCCTACGCGATTAAATCTAAGCCCATGAAAATCTTGCATACGGCCGACTGGCATATTGGCAAAAAGCTGCACAAACACTATTTATACACCGATTTTGAACGCTTTATCTCTTGGCTGATTGCAATTATTCAAGAGGAAAACATCGAACTCGTTTTGGTTTCCGGAGATGTTTTTGACCTCGCTAATCCTTCTGCTGAAGCACGCAAACAATACTACAAAGCTTTAAAACAGTTGAGCAATCTCAATTGTAAACTCATCATTACCGGTGGAAATCACGATTCACCGTCGATGCTCGATGCGCCTCGCGAAATACTCGAAGCATTAAATGTACATATCCTTGGCGGAATGCCGGAAAATCTGGAAGACTGCTTGATTCCCGTTCAAGGAAAACAGGATAATGACAAGCTTGTCGTTGCTGCAATTCCGTTTTTACGGGATGGAGATATTCGTGCGGCAGAATCTGGCGTTACCTATGAAAACCGCATTGAAGCCATTAGAAAAGGAATTGAAGCCGTCTTTACGCAAGCGGCAGAAACTTGCAAGCAAAAATTCCCCGGACTACCGGTGATCGCTATGGGGCATTTGTATGCAGCAGGCATTGAGCCTTCAGAGAGTGAACGCGACATACAGATCGGTAATCAGGCTGCTTTTCAGGCGAGTCAGTTTGGGGAGTATTTTAGCTATGTAGCGCTGGGGCATATTCATAAACCCCAACGCGTAAGCGCAGCAATTCCCGCTTTTTATAGTGGTTCACCTTTACCACTTTCCTTCAGCGAGCGTACCGATGAAAAACGGGTGTTGATCTTAAATACTTCAACGGGTTTTGAACCTAAAAGTGTTGCGATTCCTACGTTTAGAAAGCTGAACAAAGTGAGCGGCGATCTGGAACGTATACAAAGCAAATTGCAAACGCTGACTCCTGAAGGTGAACTCACCAACCTCATCGAAGTGGAGTTGATCGAAGAGAACTTTGATGCCCATCGTATTGCACAACTCGACACGCTGGTTACCGAATTTGACACTCCGGGACTCGAGATCGTCAAGCATCGCGCGACCTTTAAAAACCGACTAAAAGCAACCGGAAAATTGTTTGACGCCCAGCAACATTTGGAAGACCTAAAACCGCTGGAAGTATTTACCAAAATGCTCGAGCAAAACTCGTATGATGAAGAAACCAAGACGCAAGTAACTTTAGCGTTTCAAGAACTTGTAGAACACCTCAATACCGCAGATCCCGCTTAACATGAAGATATTAAAAATTGCTTTTAAAAACATCAATTCGCTACGCGGAGAGTACGAGATCGACTTTACCCAAGAACCCTTTTTGCAAAACAGTCTTTTTGCGATCACAGGCCCAACCGGTAGCGGAAAAACCACGATTCTTGATGTGATCTCCCTGGCGTTATTCAATCACGTGCCACGTTTAGGGAAGATGAGTACGAACGAGGTGCTCAAAAAAGGAGCTATTCTTACCCGCAATCAGGAAGACGCAAATGCGCAAATTACCTATCAATGCAATCAAGGGATTTTTACCTCGCGCTGGGAAATTTCGACCAACCGAAATGGTAATCTGCGCGATTATCATATGGAGCTCATAAACACAGTAAGCAACGAAATTCTCGATTTAAAAAAGTCGGATGTGCCGGGAAAAAATGAGGAGCTGATCGGTTTGAATTATGATCAGTTTATCAAGTCTGTTGTATTGGCGCAGGGCGAGTTTGCTAAATTTTTACAAGTGCCCAAAAAGGAACGTGGCGCGCTTCTTGAGAAGATCACGGGCACTGATATCTATCGCAGAATTGGGATAGAAGTGTTTCTTCGGAATAAAGAGCGTGCTAAGGAAATTGATGCTAAACGCGCTAAAATTGAGACTTTCAGGGAGCAATTGTTGGAAGAAGATTCGTTCGCAGCAAAGCAAAAAGAAGCTGAAACTTTAGCCGAGAGGCAAAAGGAATTAAAGCAATCGATCGAACAATTTACCAAAGAGATCGAGCTTAAAAAGAAACTGCAAGTCGAAGAAGGCGAACTGCAAAAAACACAGAAAGAATTAAGCGAAGTGGTCTCGCTTCAGGAAAACTTCGAAAAAGAAAAAGGAGATGCACTGAAGCATCACGAAGCAATTCAACTTTTTGCAGAAGAACTCAATCATTGGCAAAGTTTGCAGGAAAAGCAAAAAGAAAAGCAAACCGAAATCACTAGGGCTACGGAAGCTTTAGAAGCTGCAAAAACCCGACGAGAGCGCTTAACGCAACAACTTAGCGAGCAATTCAAACTTACGGTCACGCCAACTGATTTTCCGGAAAAAATGGAACGTTATAAAGCGGAAGTCCGTGCCTTGATCGATGAGCGCAATGCCTTGCGCACCGCTTTCGAAACCAGTAAAAATCCGTTGCAAACGGCAGCTAGGGAGTTCGATTTACGTTTAGACCTAAAAGATCTCAAGGGTTTTGAAACTGCTTTACAGGAGAAATTTACGAAGACTAAATCTGCATATGCAGATTTAGAGAACCGCTTTGACCTCAAAAATGCTTCGGTAGCAGAACGTCTGGCAGCAATTCAATCTAAGCTGAAAAACATCCGCGCAGCTGAAAAAGCGCATACGGCTTTAAGCACTTTAGAAACCCAACGCAAAGAACGCAGCAAAGAACACGTTGCTCTGCAAAAGCAACAAGCCCCTCTACCGGAAGAGATCAAACAGCTGAAACAGCAGATCGAGCTAAAAGAAGCTCAGCACACCGCTAAGCAAAAAACTCTGGAAGTAGCGCAGCTACAAAAACAACTTGAGGATTACCGCAAAGACCTACAAAATAATGAACCTTGTCCGCTTTGTGGTTCCCTTGATCATCCTTTCGCAGCCCATATTCCGCAAGAAGAAAACGGACTCAAAGCTGCGGTGCTTCAATTAGAACACGAATTAAAAACGCTGAACAAAGAACTCGCGACTAAAGAAAGTTCGCTTCAGCAATTAACGCAACAAACACAACAGCTCGAACAGCGTATAAAAGTTCTCGATGAAGAACTGAGTGCTCAGCAAACCACTTTTGATGCCCAATTTAAAAACCTGATGCAAACCAAAGGTAACGCCACGTTTAACGAATTGGAGCTCCAACTGGAACAGCAAGAACAGGAATTAAATTCCGCTGAAAAACTTCAGCAAAACATCAAAACACTTGGGCAAATTGAGCAGCAAACAAGCGATTTAAAAGCGCTCTTGGCCAAAGGCAAAAAAATAGCAGCGTCCATTTCCGCAGTGTATTCTGGTAAAGATTTTGAGCAAGACGTCAGTCAGTTGGAAACCTCCTGGAATCGTAACGAGCAAACAGCAAAGCAGCAAGAACAGCTGCTCAATGCAGCTAAAGAAGCAGAACGTGATCTTGCAAAAAAATTAGAAAGTCTCACGGTTAGCCTGCTAGATCAATTGAAAGAGAAAGGCTATGATGCTATTGAAGATGCATTGCAAATGCGCTTGAATGCTGCAACGGCTCAAACCTGGAAGCACGAACTAGAACAGATCAAACAAGATGCTTTACGTCTAAAAACCCTGCGCAATAAGCTCATTGAAGAAATTCAAATCTTAAAAGATACCGTGGGCGAAACACCGCTTGAAGCGCTTCAAGAGGAACATCAGAAACAAACAGAAGCGCATCAACAAAATGAACATTCAGCTTCCGTTTTATCTCGCCAACTATTAAATCACAAGGACAATCTGGAGCAGATTAGAAAACTTCAAAAACAGATCGATCAAGAATTAGAATCGTCTAAGCATTGGCAAGTGTTGTTTGATCTAATCGGAGATTCAAAAGGAGATAAATTCAACAATTTTGCCCAGGATTTAACGCTGCAACAACTGCTGCAACTGGCTAACAAACGTCTAATGCGCCTTACCGACCGTTATCAAATAGACCAACCGGCTGAGGATGAAGATGACAGTCTGGTTGCGATTGATGAGCATATGGGCGGGCAACGCCGCTCGATCAAAACGCTGAGCGGTGGTGAGACTTTTATTCTAAGTCTGGCACTGGCCTTAGCACTATCTGATCTAGCATCCCGCAATATCGAGATCAACAGCTTATTTATTGATGAAGGTTTTGGTACCCTCGACCCCGAAACCCTTGACCAAACACTAGATACACTTGAAGTTTTGCAAGCCGAATCCTCAAAAATGATCGGCGTGATCAGTCACGTAGACAGTTTAAAAGAGCGTATTGCAACGCAAATTCAACTTACACAAAACGGGCAGGGTTATAGCAGTTTAAAGGTGGTTTGATCAATCTTTTAATACGATAAATATGAATGAGCAATTAGATATTATAACATTTCATCACAAGCAAACCCCATTAATAATAAGGTTCTTTCTAGGATTATTAGTGCTAGTCTGCGCGCTTATTCCGATAGTTGCTTTGAGCGTGGTAATTCTCAATCGTAAAGGTCTGCATATAGGTGTGTTTTTTATCTTCTTTCTTTTTTGGGGACTAGGATTTATGATGCTACGCAGCTATTTATGGAATTCTTTTGGAAAAGAAACTCTTTATCTTCAAAAAAATAAAATTATATACTTGGCAGATTATAAATACTTCAGGGATGCTCGACAGGAAATTGAGATTGAAGGTTTAGAAGCAGAAATTGTTTATAGTGAAACAATAAATGGATCAGGAACTCTTCGACTAACTAATGAGAAAACAACAATTGAGACGGTTTTAGAAACTTCAACAGAAATTCTATTGAATGAAATATACAAAATAGAGACTACTTATTTACCAGATTCTTAATCTACATCTAACTAATTAATCTTACGCAAAATGGGCAGGGTTATAGCAGTTTGAAAATCGTATAATCCTATATAAATTGGTTATCATAGCATAGGCTAAAGCTTCCGTATGAAGCTCTTTTAAGCCTTGATAAATCCTAACTTTACGTTAGAATTTTAAGAGAAAAAACTATGAATTTTCATACCCGAAAATGGATCAAACCGCAAGATCTTAATCCCAATCGTTCGCTCTTTGGAGGCCGACTTTTAGAATGGATCGACGAAGAGGCGGCGCTTTACGCCATCATACAATTAGAGAATCCGCGAACGGTTACTAAATATATCAGTGAAATAGATTTTAAATCTAGTGCTCGCGAAGGGGATATTGTCGAAATTGGTATCGAACCGGTAAAATTTGGTACCGCTTCCCTGACCTTAAAATGTGAGGTACGTAACAAAATGACGCGCGAGACCATCATCACCATCGATAAGATCGTGATGGTAGGCTTAGATGAAAACGGAAACGCCAAACCCCACGGAAAAACAAAAGTAGAATACGTAAAAGACCGTTTGGAGGATAAATAGATTTATAAATGGCAAACAACTGAAACAAGAAAGAGACCACAAATGTGGTCTCTCTTTCTGTACTATTTCTGTATTATATCTCTTAGTATAAATTAGCTTCTTGAATAGATCACATCAGCCTCTTGAATTTTTTGTGGCAAGTCGCTCATCGTGTTATAATATGCATCTTTATTATTGAATACACGGTCTGGACGCTCTCCTACGATGATATATTTTACACTCATATCAGGAGCATTTAAGTTTACCTGATCTTGAATACGCATGGTTTGATCTTCGATATCGGTTCCAAGATCCTCAAGATTGGCAATTACATATAGCATCTTATTGCTAGCACGTACTTCCTGAATTTCAAGATCTTTTTCGGTATCGGTGATTTCAGCTTCTACGACAAGGCTTTGTTCAACATTTTCCTCATCGGGCATATCTACGTCTATGGTAGGTACTTCAACCTCTTCTTCTTCCATCACAACCACAACTTTAGGCACTTCTACCGTTTCTGTTTTGGTGCTGATGTCTACATCTGCCCATTCGATATCATATTCGGGTAACTCACCTGCTTCAGTTTCTACATCAACATCGACTTCAGGCAATTCTGCTGAATCTTTTTTGTTGATATCACAGCTTGTAAATAGTGCTAATGCTAATCCTATTGGTAAAATAATTCTTTTCATAGTTATCATTTATTGGTTAGTAACTGAACGCAATTTAAAGGGTAGCTTTCCGCAGCTCCGTTAAAAGCTTCTCAATTGATACGTTATTAACCTTGATAAGGTTAAATGTTAAAGGATTTAAGCAAATAAGCATAAGGCAGATTAAAAATTCACCTGATAATTCAAAAAAAGCGTGAAATACTGCTAACAAATGCATACAAATGGGCAATTACCGGTAATTGTTTCTAATTGCATTTCGATAATTTAGCAGCAAATCGTCAAAACCGGCCTTTTTTGCAGGGCTTCAAACTTTGACTTTTAAAAAATTAATTCAATTTATGTTTCCTAAAAACACCTACGTCAATAGACGAAATACCCTAAAACAAACGCTTAAAAGTGGCATCATCCTCTTTCCCGGCAATGGAGAAAGCTCGATGAATTATGCCGATAACTGGTATCCTTTTAAACAGGATAGCAGCTTTTTATATTATACGGGGATCGATCATATTCCTGATCTGTATTTCCTGATCAACATCGATACCGGCGAAGAGATCCTCTTCGGAAACAATGCTACTCCGGAAGAAAAAGTTTGGATCGGTTCTGCTGAAAAATTAGAAAGCTTTGCTGAAAAGTCAGGCTTCAGCACTGTAAAACCTTTAGATCAGGTAGCTTCTTATCTAAAAACGCAAGTAGCCAAAGGGCAACAGGTGCATTACCTTCCACCCTATCGTTCGGCTCAAAAAATTGCGATCAGCGAACTTTTAGATATTCCGATTCAAGAAGTAGAAGCTAAAAAATCTGTAGCCTTGATTCAAGCGATCGTTACACAACGCGAGCGCAAGTCGGCTGAAGAATTGGTACAACTTGAAGAAGCAGTGAATATTACCCGCAAAATGCACGAGTATGCGATCATCAATACTAAAGCGGGAATGACCGAAATGCAAATGGCAGGAACACTTAACGGTATCGCGGTAAGCGGCGGTGGCGGACTCGCTTTCCCCATTATTTTGACTAAAGACGGCCAATATCTCCACAATCACGCAACCACCGCGGTATTGAGTGAAGGCGATCTGGTGCTTTGCGATTGCGGCGCGTATAATACGATGGGCTACGGTGGTGATATGACCCGCACCTTCCCTGCCGGAAAAACGTTCAGTCCGTTGCAAAAAGACGTTTACAATATCGTGCTTAATGCGCACGAAAGCGCCATTGATGCCTTAAAACCCGGCACGCGTTTTAAAGATATTCATTTGTTGGCCTCCAAGAAACTTGTAGAAGGTCTTACCGATCTTGGCCTGATGAAAGGCGACGCTGACGAGGCAGTTGCCGCAGGTGCTCACACGCTTTTCTTTCAATGCGGTTTAGGTCATATGATGGGCTTAGACATTCACGACATGGAAAATATGGGGGAACAATACGTGGGCTATACTCCTGAGCTGAAGAAAAGCACTGAGTTTGGACTAAAGTCACTACGTCTAGGGAAAGAACTACAGGAGGATTTTGTGCTTACCGTAGAACCCGGCTTGTATTTCAATCCATTCTTGATCGATGAGCGCAGAGCACAGAAAAAGTATATGGACTTTGTGAATTATGACGAAGTGGAAAAATTCAAATCTTTTGGCGGCATACGCGTCGAAGAGGATTTTGTCATTACTAAAGACGGAAGCAAACTATTGGGCGAACCACTTGCCAAAACACCTGAAGCCATCGAAAAACTAAGAAACAACTAACCTATGAAAGCTATAAAACTAGGCCTGCTTTGCCTATTTACTATTGCACTAAATAGCAAAGCAATTGCACAGGACGCCTCTCAATTAACACTAGATCGCATTTATTCCTCTGAATTTCGCGGAGAAAGCGCACGATCTATAAGTTGGATCCATGATGGAGATGCCTTTGTTACCATCGAGCAAACCGAAGACGGCCAAGACCAACTCATCAAGTATGAGAGTAAATCAAATGCTCAAGAGATCTTTTTAAGCGCGGAAGCCCTTACGCCATCGGGTGAAGATCAAGCGCTACAAATAGCCGACTTCAGTCTTTCTAACGATGAAAGCAAGGTGCTTATTTTCACCAACACCAGTCGGGTTTGGCGCTCAAATACCAAAGGTGACTATTGGGTGTATGATCTGGATACCAAAGCTTTGAAGCAATTGGGCGCGGCGCTTCCTTCGTCCTCGTTGATGTTTGCTAAGTTTTCTGATTCTAATGAACATGTAGCTTATGTTTCGGGTTTCAATCTTTATGAAGAGAACTTTAAAACCGGCGAAGTAACCCAGCTTACGACAGACGGAACGGGCGATATCATCAACGGAACCTTTGACTGGGTTTATGAAGAAGAATTTGGTGCGCGTGATGGTTTTAGATGGAATCCTGACGGAAAACACATCGCCTACTGGCAACTGGACGCTTCAGGAATCGGAACCTTCTATATGATCAACACCACCGATTCTGTGTATGCAAAGCCTATTCCGTTGCAGTACCCAAAAGTAGGTTACGACCCTTCTTCGACTAAAGTGGGCATTGTAAATACTAAGACCAAAGAGACTACTTGGATTCCGGTTCCCGGTGATCCTGTACAGCATTATTTACCGGCTTTACAGTGGATTGATGAAGATCTTTTGTTGATTCAGCAGTTGAACCGCAAGCAAAACACACTGAAGATATACACCTATGTACCTTCTTCTAAAGCCCTAAAAGAAGTATATACCGAAACCGAAGAAACCTGGGTAGATCTTGATTATCCCGATGTTTCTGCCAACCAATGGGGTAAAAATGATTTGCTCCTAACGCCAGATAAGTCTGAGTTTTTAAGAATGACCGAAAATGATGCGTGGCGTCATATTTACAAAGTAAGTTTAGAAACCGGCGAGCGTAAACTATTAACTCCGGGTGACTACGATGTGGCGGCTTTTTATACCGCAACAAACAAGGAAGTATTCTTTTCGGCTTCGCCGGAAGATCCTGCGCAGCGTTATTTGTTTTCGACTTCGTTAAAAGGAAAAGGCACTCCCAAACGCCTTACGCCTGAAGAGTTTGAAGGGATCAATACCTATCAAATCGCTCCCAACGGTAAGTATGCGATTCATTCGCATACCAGTGTTGATGAGCCAACGACTGTACGGTTGATAAGTCTGCCCAATCACAAAACCATAAAAGTCTTGGTTGACAATGCCGGTTTAAAAGAAAAACTAAGCAGCTTGGCGCTTCCTAAAACCGAATTTTTTCAGGTAGAGACTGAAGATGGCGTTCTAGTTGAAGGTAGAATCACCAAACCTGTAGGTTTTGATGAATCTCAGGAATATCCTGTGCTTTTTCACGTATATGGCGAACCTTGGGGACAAATGGCCACCGACAATTTTATCGGCTTGTACGATATCTTTTTAGCCCAGCAAGGCTTTGTGATCATCAATATGGATAACCGCGGCACACCTTCTTTAAAAGGTAGTGCGTGGCGTAAATCTATTTATCGCAAAGTGGGTGTGATCAATTCGCGTGATCAGGCGATGGCAACCAAAGCTTTATTGGAAAAATGGAGTTTTCTTGATGAAGATCGCATTTCAGTCTGGGGCTGGAGCGGTGGTGGCTCGATGACGTTGAACTTACTATTCCGCTATCCTGAAATTTATCAAACCGGAATGGCGGTAGCCGCAGTGGCCAATCAGCTGTTTTATGACAACGTGTATCAAGAGCGTTATATGGGACTTCCGCAGGAAAACCGCGAAGATTTTATTAAAGGTTCACCGGTAACTTATGCTAAGAATTTAGAAGGCAATCTACTGGTGGTTCACGGTACCGGCGACGATAACGTGCATTATCAGAATATGGAATATTTGGTAAACGAACTCATCAAACAAAACAAGCAGTTTACGATGATGTCGTATCCTAACCGCTCCCACGGAATTTACGAAGGAATGAATACCCGCAGACATTTATATACCTTGCTCACCAATTATCTTTTTGAGCACAACGGAAAGTAATTTAGAGCATATTCCAAAAAAATAAGCCTCAGTCTATCAAGACTGAGGCTTTGGTCTTTTAGGGGTAAAAGACACTTTAGGCTGCACGCACGTGTGTAGCCTTTTCATTTTGCTTTAATAGATCTTCAATTGTGGTTTTCCAGCTATTGGCGCGCTTCATTTCAAAATTTTGTGAAGCATCAAGCAACGAATCGTAAAAATTAAGAATAATAGAAGCCTCATTTCCTTTTAGAACAAGTTCTAGAGCAAGGTTTTCTAAGGTAGAACTAAGCTTTCCTTCAATGCGTTTAGATTGCAGATCTTCAAGAATATGTACTCGGGCTACTGCATTCAAGTCAAGCTGTTGATGTTTGAATTCGCCCTGTATAAACTGGGTGTAGAGCAATACGTTTTTTGAAGTATCGATCCCGATGATTCGGTTGCTCCACTGCTCTTTCAAATTAAAGGACAAGCCTTGTTTTGCAGCCTGTGCCTTAAAAAAGTTACTCAGCTTTTTTGCATTGGAGGCCGAAAAAACAAAAAAGATATAGGGTATTGCTACGGCTCCTACCACAAGGGCAAAAACCAAGATCATATTTAATTTCATAATGTAAAAGAATATACTGTTGTTTAAAATGTTGAGATGCAAGCATCTTCAGGGTGTTTAGAGATCAGATGGATTTCTAAACTTCAGAATTTGAACTACGTAGTATAATCTTTACGGAAAAAGGTGAAAAGGAAAAATGAGATCCAAACGGCTTAACGATGGTATGATCGAAGCACTGAAGCTTAAATAGTTGAGATCTACAACGTCTGCTATCGCAGTGGAAGACGTTGAATTGCCGGCCCAAAGATCAAGCCCGGAGAGTGCATAAGACTCCTCTGAATTAACAGAGATTTCTGGCGCTGTCAGCGTGAGCTGTTCTACGGCAACTGCTTTATCATTGGCGCGCTCAACACTTGCAGTATGCTCTGAGCTGTCTAGAGGCAACCTCATATCTATATCAAAACCATACGAAGTTTGTCCTGCTCCTAAGAGCAAGAACAAAAACATAAATAATGAATAGATAATTGCTTTCATTTCAGGCACAAAGGTAAAGCAGCAACCTGTTAAGTTGCTGCTAAAGTTTTTAAATTTTTATAGGCTTTATTTAACTAATTATACTCCTCTGGTATATCTGTCAAGGTTTTTAAAAAGGCAACAAGCGCTTGTTGTTCTTCGTCGGTAAGTTCAAGATTGTCAAAAGGAAGCGTTTGATGTGGCAGATCAAAACCAAGACCGCCACCGCCACCTTTGTTGTAAAAATCAATAACTTCTTCTAAAGTTTGATACGCACCGTTATGCATATAGGGTGCGGTAAGTGCTGCGTTGCGCACAGTCGGCGTCTTGAACATTCCTAATTGAATGGGCTCTTCGTACATAAAATAAAAACCAAGATCATCATCGAGTTTTTTATTGGCTGAAGTTTCCGGAACTCCGATCACTTCCTTCTCGGTATCAGTAAAAAAAGGAGGAACCGTCCCACTGGTGAGCGGCATAAAATGACAGGTAGCACAAAGCGCTTTTCCCATAAACAGATTTAATCCCAGTTGTTCTTCTGGAGTAAAGGTGTTTGCTTCACCCCGCATATTCTTGTCGAATTTCGAACTGAACCCATTAAGTGTACTGATGTATGCCGAAAGTGCTTTGATGGTCTCCTCGTTGGTCCAGCTTCTGCGCGTACCAAATACTTCTTTAAACGCTTCAAAATAGGTCGAATCGGTTAAGACTTCTTCAGAAAATTCGTGTACCGTACTGTTGAATTCTTCTTTGTTAGTAAATACGCCTGAAATTTGAGCAAGTAAAGTTTCCGCTCTGCCATCCCAAAAAAATGCCCGTTGAAAAACTGAATTGATCAGGGTAGGTGAATTGCGCTTTAACGGCGAACCGGTATTATTCATATTGGTCACCTTCCCGTCTGTGTAAGCCAGTTTGGGATCGTGGCAGGTCACACAAGCCATATCTTTTCCTTTAGAAAAGTTTTTGTCGAAAAAGAGGCATTTTCCCAGAGCGATTTTTGCTTCAGAAGGATTGCGATTGGTGATCGCTCGAAAGTATTCTACATTAAAAGAATCTTCTTCAAAGAAGGTTGGAGCATCAAAATTATAAGGTTTGTTGGTTACCGGTTCCCACAAGTCTGAAGCTTTGCGTATCGCCACCCAACTGCGCGTAATGGGGTTAAAATATTAATGTAAAAATAACAAGTGAATAAAAAAAAATATAACTGTTTGTAAATAAAAAACTTATAGAAATCTGGCAATTTACTCCAACAAACCTTTTAAACAATTTATGATGAAAAATCGCTACCTTTTAATTTTGTTTACCTCTTCTATCTTGATAAACGGATGTTCAATAGATCAGGATAATACACTATCTAATTCAGAAAATATAGAATATCTGGATGTAATCAAATCAAACGTTTCTATTCCTGTAGATACCTTTGATTTTGAAAATTATATAGTTATAGAGGGAGATATAATGATACCTAAAGAGAAACTTTTTTCAAAAAATCAGTCAAAACAATTTAGTTGGAAAAATGATTCATTAGTTTCTAAAGAGAATATAAATAATATTACTATTTATGTTGACAATTCGATCCCGTCTTCGGGTACAGATAACTGGAGAATTGCTGTTCAAGAAGCAGCTAATCTTTGGAATAGTTTAGAGTATCAAGGAACATCATCTCAAATAAATATATCCTATTCTAATAGTACAAATTCTGATATTATCGTAAGATCTGATTATGGTCAATTACAAAATGGCACCATAGCTATGGGATCAGTTCCAATTGGATGTAACGTTGGTTCAACAATTATTATAAACTTAGATTTTTATAACAATTATAATGTACCTCATTCAAAAAAAGTTTATAATATGGTTCACGAAATAGGACATAATATTGGTTTTGGTCATACAAACTCTCCAAATACTTGGTATTTACAAAAGATTGTGGGTACACCTGATACAGATTCAAACTCTGTTATGAACGGAGGTACAGCTTTAAATTCTTGGGATGGTTTCTCTATTTATGACGAAAAAGCAACTCTTTGGCTTTATGATAATATCGCTATAAAATACCCTAAAGAAGGTGATGAGTTAGTTTCTGGAAGTGGAGATTGGTCTACCTCTTGGACACCTCATTATTTTTGTCAAGAAGATTATGTTAATATAAAAGTCTATTTTGATCAATTTGGTTCTGGCAATGAAGTTTTAAGAATTAATGAAAACGTAAAGAATGATGGTAGCTGGTATTATCCAAGTGGAAAATTTGGTGGTGGGAACAATGATAATGATGGAAATTTTAGACTAAGAATATCTTCAATTGACAATCCAAATAATTTCTTTGAAGTAAATTTCAATATGTTTGTTGACTAAGGAGATCTTGATTTAAAATTAAATTCTTAACCTTATTTAAGAAGTATTAAAAGAGGCTGTCTAATAAAGTCAAGACAGCCTCTTTTTATTCGGGTAGGTATTATTAATTGAGAAAAATTCTCAAAAAATCTATTCTCAGCGCGTTTATTTTCTTTCTAGCCACTCCTTTTTTATTAAAAATTTACCCCAAGTTCAGAATCTGCGCGGCGTGATCTTTAGTCTTCACTTTACCTATTACACGGGTTACGGTTCCGTTTTCTACGATAAAGGTGGTGCGATGAATTCCATCGTATTCTTTACCCATAAATTTTTTAGGACCCCAAACACCAAAGGCGTTGATCACGGTTTTATCTTCATCAGCTAAGAGCGGAAAAGGAAACTCATACTTGTTTCTAAAATTGGTCTGGCGACGTTCTGAGTCGGCACTTACACCGAGTAACTCATAGCCTTCTGCTTGTAATTCTTTATAGTTATCTCTTAAGTTACAAGCTTCTGCGGTACATCCCGGCGTTGACGCTTTTGGGTAGAAAAACACAACGACTTTTTTGTCTGCATAATCGCTCCATTGTACTTCGTTTCCGTCCTGATCTTTGGTTGTAAATGCAGGTACTTGATCTCCTTCTTTTAGCATATTCATGGTTTTCTATATTTAAATGTGTAGAATTGATTCTTTTTAAGATATCAAAAATTCGCTTCTTTGTATTTTCGTTTTCAAAATTACAGATAATGACTAAAGCCGAGAAGGTAACCTTTGTTATAGATACGTTAAAGCGACTTTATCCGCAGATTCCCATTCCGTTAGATCATAAAGATCCGTACACTTTACTTATCGCCGTTTTGATGAGTGCGCAGAGTACCGATGTTAAGGTCAATCAGATCACGCCGCTTCTTTTTGAAGTTGCCGATAATCCGTATGATATGATCAAGCTTTCTGTGGAAGAAATACGGGAGATCATCAAGCCGGTGGGATTATCGCCGATGAAGGCAAAAGGCATTCACGGACTTTCTCAGATTCTGATCGATAAATACGATGGAAGAGTTCCCGAGAGTATAGAAGCTTTAGAACAGCTCCCTGCGGTTGGTCATAAGACAGCAAGTGTCGTGGTTTCTCAGGCCTTTAATATTCCTGCCTTTCCCGTTGATACGCATATTCATCGCCTTATGTATCGCTGGAATTTAACCAATGGAAAAAACGTAGTACAAACCGAAAAAGATGCCAAACGTCTTTTCCCAAAAGATCTTTGGAACGAACTGCACCTACAGATCATCTGGTACGGGCGACAGTACAGTCCGGCGCGCGGTTGGGATCTGGAAAAAGATATTATCACAGCAACCATTGGTCGCAAAAGCGTTTTAAAAGAATACTACAAAGGAAAAAAGTAAGCTGCTTTTAAATACTGCTGCTATTTATAACGCAACAAGGCTTCGCGTATCTTTGAAAGTACATCTTGTTTATTCTGGTCGATCACCTGTGGGTGACTCAGTAAAAAATCAATTTGGGCGATCTCGATGCGTATTTGCCGGGTGCTGTGCAGCAGCGAGAAGGTTTCAGAAAAACGCTTATTTATTTCATCTAAAAGCGTCTGATCTTCCTGACCGTCCTCCTGAAGCAATAACAAACAAAAGCTTACTTCGGTCATTCCTAAGAGTACCGAGATATCCAGATCTTCGGGGTCAAAATCATCGAGATTCTTATGAAAGTCTTTTAGATACGTCAGCGGATCTTTATCTGTAAACTGCTGGAAAATCTTTGACAAATCGGCTTGCTCATACCCTTGCAAGATATAACCGATGAACACCATATTTGAAAAAGCATCCAAGCTGTTCCCGTCGTAAAGATCATTATTCATCAAAAAGGCTTCAGAATAATAATCTAGCGCAAACTTCAGGTAGAGATCGCGTTTCTTGGGCGTTTCCTTCATCGAGGCAAATTTATAGGCATTCCCCACAACGCCCAGGCGCAGTGTGGTCTTACCTATCATGGCCAACTTGGTGACTTGTTCTAACTGCTCAAGCCGTTCTTCTGCTTTGTCAGAAAAATTATGCGAGCGTAACAAGCAGAAATGCTCGAGCACTTTCATCGAGAAGTTAGCATCTTCAAGCAATAATACAGAACTAAAGGTTTCTAAAGCTTTTTTGGGGTCGCCCAACTCATCGTAGATCAAAGCTTCTTTTTCTCTGATCACGCCATCAATAAGGTAGTTGCGTTCTGCGTTAGCCAAAATAGCTTGGAGTCGTTTTTTACCACGTTTAGGTTTTGACGCATTTTGTTTGATCTCAGAATACAGATTTTCCAAATCGATGTACACTTGCGAACTGAGCACATAATCATAATCGTCTTCCTGTTGCTTGCTTCGGTCATTGAACTTATAGTGCTGATTTCCGTAGCATTGATAGGCGCCCCACGTATTGGTATGGCCGTGATTCTGATAGCATTTTTTACGTGCAAATTGTACCGCTTCACCAAATTCATAGCCCATAAGCATACGTTTATAAAAATTTTCTGAAAAAGTTGCTGCCGCTGCATCATCGACTGCCCAGCCCGTAATGATGATCGCTTTGACTCCCATACGAATCAGCTGTGTACCTACGTTTGCTGCCAGTTTAAAGCGAGACTGCGTATACGCTGCATCCTTTGCATTTAAGGTTCCTGAATAGCAGCAATTGATAAAAACGAACTCGGGCACATAACTCAATTGTTTGATCATCGCCGGGTTGATACAAATTCCGCCACCAATGGCGATACCCACGCGATCGTTTTCCATATCGTACAAACCGTGATCGGCAAAATGAAGGATTTTATAAGGACGCGTGTACAACTCCAGCATAATCTCGGCAGCTTGCGCATTAATGAGCGCATGGGTTTCAAAAGAAGCCTCGTTCAACTTAGCATCAACCAACTGCGCTTCCTGCTTAGCGGCCGGCAACTGCGGCAAGGCTTCTTCCTCATAAATGGGATCTCCTATGATCAAAGCAGAATCTGTTGCCGCGCGTAGCTGCATCGACTCATATTCTGAGGTGAGCAGCTGCCTGATCAATCCGCTATTGACAGCTGCCGGTGTTTCATCAGACTCAAAATCGTGAAACAATTCCCATGGAAATTGTGCCGCTTCCAGATCGAGTTTGAGCAAAATGTTATTTTGATTGCGAATGATATCTTTAAAGCGATTGGGAATAAGCAACTCAAACAAGGTTTTTGACAAGCGTTTATCCCAAACTGAACTGTGTGACATACGTTCTAGTAAAACCTCAACCTGATCTAAGCCATTATGCACTTCTTCCTCTTCAATACGTGCCAGACCGCTTGAGGAATTAAATGCAAAACCTTTGACACAATCTTGCGTAAGAATACTCTCTATATTGAATTGATGCCACCAGTCATCCCGATCGCTTATAAAGGCTCTTTTTTTCTTGGCGCCTTCTTTACTTTTCACCCCTTTTACCAACTCAAAACTGAAGCGATTATCAGCGTGCTTCAATCGGGTGAGTCCCCAATACGCCTGGCTAGATAAGGATTCGTAATGATTGATCAGTTCAATATGCTTAATTTCCATCAATCCATTTTTATGATCGCGTATGTAAGCGTTGGCATTACTCACACCGAGCAAAATTCCTTTTAGCGAATCTTCTACCTGCAATCTGCCATACCCAGTGCCTATAAAAATAAAAGAGATACCTTCAGCAAAGGATTTGGCACGCGGTAATGTGTAGTTATCGCGCATAAACATGGCATATTTTAAAGTTGCCATCTCGGTGGTTTTGGCCAATAAATAATGGGTTAGTTCCTGAGTGTTGCCCAAACCACAAACGATGGCACCGTGAGGCTTGGTGTTCAAATTGAAAAAGACTTCACTTTCGCCAATTTTCCCCGGATAATACCCCATATCGTAGCGCTGCATCAACCTCCCGCCGAGACAACGGTTGAGTGCTTTTTCTGCACTGTGCACGCCATCATTATTAAAATGGCCTACCATCACAGGATAACGCGCCACTTTCAAATCGGCGTTGATGACTTCTACTTTAAATTTGGTTTGTGCACTCGCAGCAACAACAGGCTTCGCCGGAATTCCAAAAACAGCATCTCCCGCAGTCGTTAGATCGCTAAAGGGTTCTGGAGTGCTGTACACTTCGGTAATAACTTCTCCTGCTCTGCTTACGGGTTTGGTTTTTGAGATGCGGTTGGTTTTTCCTTCGAGTAAAATATCAACAATACCGTCATATAATTTGGGATCGTTGGCGAGTTCGCCGTGTGAGGTTTCGCTATAATACAAATTGTTCTCCGGCAAGCGCGAAGGGATTCCCGTGACCCAGGTCACACTACTGTCACCGTGAGTAGTCGCGAGATAGACCAGTTTTTTCTTTTTAGACCAGAACCGCTTTTTTGTGGTGTAATCATAAACGGTTTGCTCAGCGTGACCTGCGATATAATATACATCTTTGAGGTCGTCATCCTTCAGTTGAGTAACAAAATCCAGAACGGTTTTTCGGTATTTCTTAAAAGCATCCAGTTCTTTTTTAAGCGGAATCACCATCGCATCATCGCATTCTTCCTGGCGTTCTTTCCAAAATTGCGTTTCCCAAAACGGGCGTTTTTCATTGTTTTCGATAGGAAGCAATTCAAAAATACCCGGATATTCTCTAAACACTTGAAGCAACTCTTTTTTGCTGTTTTTAAAGTCCATCATCGCCAATTGCTTGACGCGGCTGCTGTGGCCGGTGAGCACTTCCATAATTAGATAAGAACCCAGCCAGGGCGTACCTAGCATCACAAACTTATTAGAAGGTTTTTCTATAAACGTCTTCCATTGCTGCGGAAAATCGATCATAAACTGTCGTACTACGAGTCCGCCCATAGAATGCGCAATGAGTTGTACCGGTTGGTTGTGCTGAAGCAATTCCTCCATCTTTTCTGAAAAAGCTTTAGCTGCTAAAGAAACGCTTTTACGCCAATCAAAAGGAAAAGTCACCACATCGTGCGTTTTCGTCAAATGCTGTATAAAATCATCGTAATACTTTTTGATCACACCACTTGCCGAAACATCGCTGGTTTTAATATGTAGATCATCTTTGATCGCACCGCGGTTCAGTTCTCTAAAATCGATCCATTGCGGATTTCCGTTATGATCAAGGCTTGAGCCCATTATTCCCGGGATCACAACGGCTATACGCTTGTTTCCGCTTACGCTATCATAATGAACGCCTTTCATAGACACTAAACTGAGCAGTACGCCTCTGCTGGCAACAGCCGGAGTTTTACGCACAAAGAAATTTGCAGTTTCTCCCACTTGCGTAAGCGCCGCTTGCAAAATAGCATCACAGGTATTTTGATTACTGAAATAGTTAAAATGATTAGTCGCAGCGTCTTTTGAAAGCAAATAGTTGATTCCATTCAAGCGCGGCACGCCTTGCTCCATACGGTTAGAATCTACAACAAGGTCATTGGCTTTCCAGTAAAACAGATTGGCAAGAATTACTTTCATAGCATCTACCAGACCGGCACCCACCTCAGCATCACCTGCAATAACATAGAGTTCGTTAACCACCGCATTTGAAGAATAATTCAACATTTTTTGAAAAGCGCTGTCGGGGACCATACTGTATAAACCCGCCATCGCTTGGGGATTTGCTTTCTGCTTGATCACTTCGAGCAAAAACGTGCGTACCGTGGTATAAAGTACGTTTGCCTGCGCTCCAAGTGCCAGACCCAGCGCATTCATCACAACGTTAAGAAAATGATCTAAGCGTCTAGAAAGTATCGTCGTGCCGCTGGCAGGCGCCGCAACACGTATGATTTTATTAACTGTAAGCTGAAGCTTTGCTGCCAGCGTATTGATCTTGAGCATAAGCTTATAAGACGCATCATCTTCCTTGCGCATCATCTCCAATTCAAGATCGCTAAAGCCTACAATAGGATTGCGACAATCAGATTTTGCTAAAATATCAGCTACAAGACCGCCACGCGAATGGCTTAAAATATCAATGCTTATATTTTTATCGAGCTGTTCTAAAAAATCAAGTGCATTTTGCAACGGACTCACCGAAAGCGTACGATGCTCTAAAGCTAAAACGCCTGAAGGATAATGCGCTCGCAGCTGATCCCAAATGGGGTTCCCTCCTACGCGCAATTCTGAAAAAGCAGCAAAAGTGTTGGACATCGTCCCGTGGATGAGTAACAGATAAGGGCTGGGTTGCACAACCACTTTTCCTGCCGGTATGTATTGAAACGATGCATCCATCTTGAAAACTCCCGGTTGCGGCATCAACTTTTTATCGTAGGCCACAGCTAGTTTTGCGGCGGTTTGTGCTGCCACGTCAGCAACTTTAGGTCTTAATAAATGCAATGCTTTTATAAGCACACTGCCTATTCCGCCACGAGAAGCCGCCGTACCCGTCACCTGGGCATCAATTACAAAAAGCGCTTCAGACCTGCTGCTTTTTGCAGGATTTGAATAGATTTCTTCAATATCGAGCGCATTACCAATCCACGTAGTATCATCAGCAAAAGTCAGTTGAATAATATCTTCCTCTTTTAGATCTAGCGGAATGGCTTTACTTTCGGCTCTGCTTTGTGCCAACCGAATGGTTTTTACCGTTTCAAATTCAGCATAAATCCCCGATAGTTTGGTTTCTTCCGGCTTTTGCTCAGTTCCGTAAACAAGTGCTTTGCTCATGACAAGATTGGTTTAAAAGACTAAAACTAAATTAATAAAACACACATTATCAAAACCTTAACCGCTTTAATTAGGGGCAAACGCCCCTTTTACCAAGGGGGAAACGCGTAAATTTTAGCTTACGCAGACCATTTCCGTATCTTTGAGCCATTACTTTTAATTCTACATATTGGCAACAGCAACACACAAAATACCGGTAAAAGCGCTCATCTTTGATATGGATGGCACAATGATCGATAACATGATGATTCACCACCGGGCCTGGCAAAAAAAACTAAAAGAACTGGGGCTGGAAATGACCTTAGACGAAGTCAAACGGGATATTCACGGGGTGAACAGCGAGATCATTAAGCGACTTTTTGGTGATCGATTTAATGAAGAAGAAATCGCACAAATCGCTTGGGACAAAGAAGCTGCCTATCGTGAAATTTATGCTGATAAGATCAAAATGCTTCCGGGGCTTCAACAGTTTTTAGATACTGCAAAAGCATTACAGATCCCTATGGGCATTGGTACTGCTGCACCTAAAGAAAATGCCGAATTTGCTGTGGAAGCTTTACATCTTGAACCTTATTTTCAAACCGTCGTGCATTCTGATATGGTAGATCGCGGAAAACCAGATCCACAAGTATTTGAGATGGTTGCAGCACGGCTTCAGGTTGACCTCGAAGACTGTTTGATCTTTGAAGACAGCCCCACCGGAGCAAAAGCCGCAGCAAACGGAAATGCACAGTCTATCATTCTCAATACAACCCACACTCAGGACGAATTTGCACATATTGAGCAGATCAAGCATTTTATGCTTGACTATCGAGATTTAAAACTTACCAAAGAAGCAGACGGTAAATTTTACCTGCACGTTTAGAATTTTTCAGCATTTAAAGCGTGCCGTACAGAAAAATCTTTTCATTTCTGTTAAAAGCATTTTACTAAAACGTATTTTTATCGCACAAATAATAAAATAACCTATGAAACAAATTGTTTATACAGCCAGCATTCTTGCCAGCGTATTGCTAGTAAATTGTGGGCCAAAAATGACCGAGTCTGGAAGTCATTCCGGAGAAAATGTCGCGTTGACCGATGTTGATCCTATGCCATTTGCCGAAAGTATTTCTCCAGAGGAACTGAAAGAAATGCTCTATGTATATGCTTCTGATGAGTTTGAAGGACGTAATACCGGAGAGCCTGGACAAAAGAAAGCTGTAGAATATCTTAAAGACTATTATATCGATCAAGGAATACCTTCTGCACTTGAAGATACTTACTTTCAAACCGTTCCTGAGAGTTTCTTTAGAGCAGGAAGCGGAATCAAAGCTTCTGAAAATGTAGTGGCTTTTATTAAAGGAAGTACCAAACCTGAAGAGTATGTTGTGATCTCAGCACACTTAGACCACGTAGGGGTACGTGATGATGGCGAAGTTTTTAACGGTGCCGATGATGACGGTTCGGGAACCGTAGGGGTTCTTGAGATCGCTGAAGCGTTTAATAAAGCGGTTGAAGCAGGTTACAGACCACAACGTTCTATTGTTTTCTTGCACGTAACCGGTGAAGAAAAAGGACTTTACGGTTCTAGATACTATGCCGAAAATCCTATTTTCCCTATCGAGAATACGGTAGCAGATCTTAACATCGATATGATAGGTCGTGTAGACGATGCACATAAAGACAATGAGAACTATGTTTATTTAATTGGTTCAGACAAGTTAAGTACGCAGCTAGACAGCATTTCGACTGCTGTAAATAACAAGTATATGAACATCGATCTGGATTATACCTACAATGATGAGAACGATCCTAATCGTTTTTACTACCGTTCTGACCATTACAACTTTGCGAAGCAAGGTGTGCCTATCATTTTCTACTTTAATGGGACTCACGAAGATTACCACAGAGTATCTGACACACCAGATAAGATCAATTATCCCATGCTTGCAAAACGTGCGCAGCTCGTTTTCTTAACCGCTTGGGAAGTTGCAAATCGCGAAGACCGTATCATTGTTGATAAAGCTCCGTAAGGAATTAATTGACTGAAACTACAAAAGCCTCTTTTTAAGAGGCTTTTTTTATGCATTTCTAGTAGTTTTATAAATAAGAATGGAACACCTATTTTATGTCTAAATGGATCAAACATCCACTGGAATTAGGGGATGATACTGTTAAACTTATTCCGCTGAAAAAGCAGCATCGCGATGGCTTACTTGCTGCTGCGTCTGATGGAAATTTATGGGAACTGTGGTATACTTCGGTACCTTCTGAAGCTACAATAGACACGTATATTGCAACCGCACTGGATCAAAAAGAAAAAGGCGAAGAATATCCTTTTACTGTTATTGATGCGCAAAGCGGAAAGATCATAGGATGCACACGCTTTTATGGGATGCAACCCCAGCACAAACGACTGGAAATTGGCTACACCTGGTATGCAAAAAGTGTACAACGTACCGGTGTGAATACAACCTGCAAACGACTGTTACTCGGTTACGCCTTTGAACAACTTAACTGTATTGCTGTTCAAATTGTAACCGACTGGTTCAATCTAAGATCGCGTGCAGCCATCGCCAGACTAGGAGCTAAACAAGACGGTGTTTTACGCAATCACCGTATTAATGCCGATGGTAGCTACAGGGACACTGTGGTATTCTCTATAACAAATTCAGAGTGGCACGGAGTCAAGAAAAATCTAGAATATAAAATGCAAACCTATAAAGCAAGCTTATGAGTGCGACCAAAATTGCCCTGTTACGCGGAATCAACGTAGGCGGACACCGAAAAGTCCCAATGGCCGAATTGCGCCAATTGATGACCGATTTGGGTTTTGATCAGGTCAAGACCTATATCCAAAGCGGAAATATCATTTTTAATACTGACACAAAGGACACCGTGCAACTTGCAGAAAAGATTCAGAAAGCGATTTTGGAGTACTTTGGTTTTGAGGTTCCTGTAATCTGCTTGGAGGCAGCAAGGCTTCAACACGCTGTAAAGAACAATCCGTTTGCTACCGAAAGCACTCCGATAGAAAACTTACATCTTACTTTTTTAAGTGAAACACCAGAGGAATCACAGGTAACGGCATTAGAAGCAATGGATTATGCTCCGGATCAATTTGATCATCAAAACACATGGATCTATTTAAACATTCCCGGGAAATACCATAAAACCAAGCTCTCTAACGCCCTGTTTGAGAAAAAACTTAAAGTTAGCGCCACCACCCGCAATTGGAAGACGGTGTTGAAGTTGAGTGAGTTATTACAAGCATATTAATAGTAACAAAATCTGTTTAAGTATTACTAATGTATTGTAGCACTTCAATTTAACCAATGATAATCAAATCAAACGCTTCTCCTCAAGAGACGAGTTCTCCCTTTTTTAAGGCCAACGAAGAATTCTGTAATCATTTTGAACATTTTATAGCCAATAAAAATGGAAAGGTTAAAGGCGTCTTTAATGCTTCATCCTATTTGATTTTTGGAGAGGTTGCTCATCCAAAATTGTGGACGTTAGGCTACAAGAAAGCAACATTTACATCTACAGGAAACTTATTCCTCTCATCAAACTATGAGAGTTTACTGGTCGCTGCTGAATGGAAAACAAAATATGTTTCACGAGAAGCGAATGACTTTAAGATTAGAAAGCAAACAACTACTGATGGCATCAAAATGCTTTTCAATACAAAATTGAAAAAGGTAGAACACTATCCTAAGTATATTGTCGAATACAAAAATGGACTACCCAGTCTCTACCATAAGATTTTAACCAGCTTAGAAAGCTTATTTTCTTCCAAAGAACTCTATGAGGTAAATATGAAAAATGAAGAACTTAGTATTGAGCTGAGATCAGATAAACATCACTTTGAAGTTTTTGACAGACTAATTGAAGAAATCTAAAACCGCCCTAAACGAAAAAATCCCCACATTGCTGTGAGGATTCTTACTTTCGGGTGGAAGATCGGTCTCGAACCGACGACCTCCTGAACCACAATCAGGCGCTCTAACCAACTGAGCTACAACCACCATTTAAAAGCATATTTCGCTAGCGATTTATGCGGGTGCAAATGTAATGCAAATCCACATTATGAGCAATACATTCTATCAAAAAAATTTAGATCAAGTCAAAAATTGAATCTACCGCAGGATAACGTTCTACCGTAAAGCCTTCAGCATAGTCTGTTCCTATAAGTCTTCCCAAGTCTTGCGCTCTATATTTTACGCTATCTTGAAAGTTCTTGCTCGATATCGGCGTATTGTTATCCGGGTTATTAGGATCATAAAACTGCGAACCGTAAGCAAGTACAGATTCCATCTTTACATCCATAAAACCGCTAATGTCTACCACAACATCGGGCTGCAAGTTTTTCCATTGAATGTAATGATATACGTGTTTAGGTCTCCAGGCTTCTTGAGCTTCGCCTTCAAAGGTTGTTTCGATCTTTTTCAAACCGCTTAAAAAACACGCGTCGCTGGCCAATTTGCTTCCCTTACCGTGATCGATATGTCGATCATCAATAGCATTGCACAGCACAATCTCCGGGCGGTATTTACGTATGATCTCAATAATACGCAACTGTGATTCTTTATCATTGGCAAAGAAACCATCGGCCAAAGCGATGTTTTCGCGCACGCTTAATCCTAAAATTTTTGCTGCGGCAGCTGCCTCCTGATCTCTGATTGCTGCTGAACCGCGTGTTCCCAGTTCGCCACGTGTAAGATCTAGAATTCCTGTTTTCTTTCCGCGGCTGGCTTCCTTGGCAAGAACACCACTGCAGGAAAGTTCTACATCATCAGGATGCGCACCAATGGCAAGTATATCTAATTTCAATAGTTGTTATTTTAAATCGTATCTATTTTCTGTCGGCAAGCAACAGCGAACCTAACTTAAATACTAAAGTTTAAACTGTCTTTCACCACTTTTTCAAGCGCTTGCTTGAGATCGGCAATCAAGTCTTCTTTCTCTTCGATGCCTACAGAAAAACGCAACAAGCCGTCTGCGATTCCTTGATTTTCGCGTTCTTCAGCACTTAACAAAGCATGTGAGGTTTGTGTAGGCGAAAGAATGGTCGACTCAACACCTGCAAGACTCATCGAGGGTTTGATCAACTTCAATTCTTTCATAAAAGCAGAAGCATCCAACTCGTCTGAAAGTTCAAAAGAAAGCATTCCGCCAAAACCGCTCATTTGCTTTTTAGCGAGTTCATAATCGGGATGAGTTTTTAAACCGGGATAATACACCGCTTTTACATGCCCGTTTTGCTCAAGCCATTTCGCAAGTTTCTTAGCATTTTTATTTTGTTGCTTTACGCGCAAAACCATCGTCTTCAAACTACGTTCAAGCATCCAAACCGAAAAGTCACTTAAGCTTCCGCCCAGGTTCTTGGCTTTATTCCAGATCTTATCCATATGCGCTTCAGAACAGGCAACAGCACCGGCAAGAATATCACTGTGACCGCCCATATATTTGGTTGCACTGTGCAAAATAATATCGATGCCAAATTCAGCCGGATTCTGATTAACCGGAGAAGCAAAGGTGTTATCAATCATCGTGATTATGCCTTTAGCCTTTGCCAGATCTGCTACCATTTGCATATTGGTCACCGTCATCAACGGATTTGATGGTGTTTCAATATACACCACTTTGGTGTTTTCTTTGATTGCAGCTTCAAAGTCGGCTTGCTCTAGCCCAGAAGTGAACGTATACTCGATTCCCATTTTTGAGAATTCTTCTTCCACGAGATTAAAGGTGCCGCCATAAAGCGTCTTTTGTAATACAATATGATCGCCCGCATTTAAAAAAGCGAGTAAAGCGGTACTCACCGCAGCCATCCCGCTACCAAAGATCATCCCGGCTTCGGCACCCTCAAGGGCAGCGATCTTTTTACCCAGCATCTCTTGGTTAGGCGTATTGAAATATCTTGGATAACGCTTTACTTCAACATCTTCATAAGCGTAAGAAGTAGACATATATATGGGCGACACTGCGCCTTTGAATTGCTCATCTTTCACCTCACCCACGTGAGTGCAAATGGTATTTAAACCTAATTTTTGATCGGTCATAATAGGGTTATTTAGTCTGCTTCGAATTTACAAAAAGCCGACTGAACATCGCGTTAAGACTGCTTTAATTAGCATCAAATTGAATGCGTCAATTCCTTCTGTATTAACTTTGCAGCCCTAAATTTACCCTATGAAACTTGTTTTTGACACCTATAAGACTGAATATGATGCTCCTTTCAAACAACTTAATCTGCATTGGCTGGAGCAATACTTTGTGGTAGAACCACACGACGATGAAGTACTGAGCGATCCGTATCGTTTCATTATTGAACCCGGCGGCGATATTCTCGTGGTTCTCTTAGAAGAAAAGGTTGCCGGTGTAGTAGCCTTAATGCCCGATGAGAATGGAGTCTTTGAAATGACAAAAATGGCCGTAGATTCAAACCTTCGAGGACAAAAAATAGGTCAAAAATTATTGCAGTATACGCTTGATTTTGCACGCGCTAAAGGTCTTGACCAACTCATCTTATATTCGAACCGAAAGTTAGGTAATGCGATTTACCTCTATCGTAAATTCGGCTTTGAAGAAATCCCTTTAGAAACCCCAAATCCCTATGAGCGTGCCGATATTAAAATGAAAATCAAGCTTTAAGGTTTACGATTTTTTTAATAGATAAAGCTCATTTTTCTTAGTTCCTTTGTAGCTAAACCATTTAATACGACTATGAAAAAATTAATACTTTCTGTTTTTGCAGCTACCGCTTTATTCAGCTGTAAAAATGAAAACAAGACCGCAGATGATGCTACCAAAGAAACCGAAGAAGTAGCGATGACCACTGAAACTTCAGAAGCAGAAGCAGAATTCAACCTTACACCTATTGAGCACGCTACTGCTGTTTTTGAATTTGGAGATAGCGTTTTTTATATCGATCCTGTAGGTGGTGCAGAAGCTTTTGAAGGCCAACCGGCTCCAGACGTAATTCTGGTTACAGACATTCACGGCGATCATTTAAATCAAGCCACACTTAAGGCTGTTGCGACGTCTGAGACTACAATTTATGCGCCGCAAGCGGTATTTGATCAACTTGAAGGTCCTATACGCGCTCAAGTAACCGTAATCAATAATGAAGAATCTAAATCTTGGGATGGCTATACGTTGACCGCGATACCTATGTATAACTTGAGAGAAGAAGCCAAACAATTTCACACTAAGGGAAGAGGTAATGGCTATGTACTTGAAAAAGATGGAATGCGCGTTTATTTCTCAGGAGATACCGAAGATATCCCAGAGATGCGTAATCTAGAGAACATCGATAAAGCATACGTTTGTATGAATCTTCCGTATACGATGACTGTTGAGAGTGCTGCAGATGGTGTGATCGCATTCAAACCGAAAGAGGTGTATCCGTATCATTTTAGAGGTCAGGACGGCTTAAGCGATGTAGAAAAATTTAAAGGAATTGTAGATTCTGCAAATGTTGGCACCGAAGTGATGCTACTCGATTGGTATCCTAACGGCGCCGAATAAACTTTCAAAAAGTATAAAATCCCAATACAACGTGTTGGGATTTTTTTATGCAATACTCTTTTAGGGCAACCTAAGTGGAAAAGCATTAGCTTCAAGGATCAAGTAATCTATTTCAAGGCAAGCCTATGAGAAATAAATCCTTTGGCGACGCCAATAAATACAGTATTTTTAAAGTTCGCTAAAGCGGAATAATTAAAAAAACAATCCATGAAAGCTGTATTCTTAAGTCTTTGCTTAACTGCGCTAATTTCCTGTAAAAACACCGAATCTCAAAAGGAAACTCCAATGACTGAAACTCAAAATACGGAGCATACCAGCTTTTATATTGGCACCTATACCGATGGCGATAGCCAAGGAATCTATAAAGCAAGTCTTGAAGCAGATGGCACCTTTACCAAACCGGTACTTGCTGCAGAAGTTGCTAACCCTTCTTTCCTCGCATTTAATGATGCTAAAGACATTTTGCTTTCGGTTACCGAAAGGGAACAAGGGAAAATAGGAACTTTTAAAGTTGCAGGCGATACCTTAACACCGATTAACGAACAAAACAGTGGCGGCGCAAATCCGTGTTTTGTAACGATAAACGAAGCCAATTATGTACTGGTTGCTAATTATACCGGGGGAAACGTCGGACTTTTAAAATTGAATGAACAAGACGGCAGTCTTTCAGAGTTGCTTGATGTGGAACAACACGAAGGCCAAGGCACTACCGATCGTCAGGAAGGACCACACGCACATTCCGCTTGGTTTTTACCCGATGGTAGCGGAATCGTCTCTGCTGATTTAGGAACCAACCAATTATGGTTTTCAAAGATCAACACACAAACAAATAAACTCGAACCTGCTGAACCACAAAAGCTGGATTTACCAGAAGGTGCTGGTCCGCGGCACTTGGTTTTTCATCCATCCAACGGCTTTATCTATGTGTTGAATGAGTTAGACAACACCGTAGCACAAATAGGTAAAGAGAATGAGCGTTATAGCGTTAAAACAGTGACTTCGATACTACCTGAGGACTTTGATGCCTTCAGTAAAGCAGCCGATATACACATCAGTAAAGACGGCAAGTTTATTTACGCTTCAAACCGCGGTCACGACAGCATCGCTATTCTTGAGGTGACAGAAGACGGAAGTTTAACCCTAATTGCAAACGAGCCTACAAAAGGAAAAGATCCGCGTAACTTTCAATTGACACCGGATGAAAAGTTTGTGATCGTAGCCAATCAAAACAGCAATAACCTCGTTTCTTACACCCGAGATCCTGAAAGCGGTTTGATGACCTACGCTTCAGAAATCACTGCTCCTACTCCGGTTTGTATTTTGTTTGAATAGATCTATTTTTTATCTTATCTCAAACAAAATCTTATAACCATGAACCGTTTTACAGTTATCTTTCTAAGTACGTTTGCTTTCTTTATCAGCTATGTAGGCATTTGGTATTTGCTGCAGTGGCTGTTTCCTAGCTTTGATGGTGCAGTTAAAGCCGCAACTTGTGCTGTAGTTACTGTGATCTTAACGCCACGAATTCAAAAAATAGATTCCCAATTGGGTAAAAAACAAACCCTGATCTCCTGGATGCTTGTGGGTAAAAGTTGGGTGGTTTAAACGTGCTGTTCACTTACTGATTCGTCAACATAATCTGAAAAACAACGACATTTCTACGCAACCAATCAAACAGTTAAGCATCTTAATAAGAGTTTAATAACTGAAAAATAAACTCCATGAGTTTATTTTCAAAACGCACTGTTTGTATGGCCAAAATATTCAGCTACCTTTTTCTTTCAATTGTTGTATTAGGTTGTAGTAAAGATGATTCGATACACGTAGACTTATCAAAGTTCGATACAATTACTGAACGTTTTCCATATACCGATTTGAATCCGGAGGTTACCTTTAATTACTATGAACTTTTGTATTCAATAGAAGGTAATGCAGATGAAGAACTTATTACCTCCGAAGGTACTCTTTGCGCTAATGTTTCTGATGCTGATACGTGTGCTGAATCATTCAACGCTATGGAGACGATGTTTGGTTTTGCAGGAGGTTGTCTACCTTCCTATTGTTTTCTATATATCAAATTGCAAGAAGAGGGCACCAATGCAATTTTGAACACGCCAGAGCAACTTTTGACATTCTTAGGTACAATAGACAGTGCATCTGAAGCTATACTTTGGGCTAATGTAAACGGGTATTCCCACAGTTCTAGCAGTAAAGAAACGGGGGCCATCCGAAAAGTAGACGACCATTTTGAACTTTTAGTTTCTGAACTTGTAAGTGGCTGCCTTCCTTATCAAACAGACCAAGTTCATTTGCGCATTGATTCAGACGGTAAAATTATTGAGCTGGGTAGAGCCGTTTTCTCCTATGCTAAAAACAGCTGTATCTAATCCTTACTTGACCTGCTTCCCGCCTAGCCAGGTTTGATTGACACTTAGATTAGGAATAGCATCTTCATCGATGGTCATAATATCTTGATCCATTATGATGAAATCTGCAAACTTACCGGCTTCGATACTTCCTTTTTCGTTCTCTTCAAAATTGGAATAGGCAGCCCAGATGGTCATACCACGTAAGGTTTCTTCACGCGTTAAAGCATCTTTTTTCTGAAAACCACCTTCAGGAAACTGCATCAGATCCTTACGGGCAACGGCAGCATAAAACGTGTAAAATGGATTGACACGCTCTACCGGAAAATCGGTTCCTAATGCGATCACTCCGGCTTCATTCAATAGTTTTTTATACGCATAAGCGCCTTTCATTCGGCGTTCTCCCAAACGCTCTTTTGCCCAATACATATCGCTGGTGGCGTGTGTAGGCTGTACCGATGGCAAAATATTATCATCAAAGTAATCAAAGTCATCTGGCGAGATCACCTGAGCGTGCTCTACCTTCCAGCGACGATCAGACTGGTCTTCTAAAGCTTCAGCATAGGCGTTTAAGATCACCGTATTTGCCGAATCACCAATCGCATGCGTATTCATTTGAAAATCGGTTTTTGCCAATTTTTTAGCCAAACTGTAAATACTGTCTACCGGCGTTACCATCGCTCCATAGTGGTTATGACGGTCAGAATACGGTGCACGCAAAGCAGCACCACGAGAACCTAAAGCTCCGTCGCCATAGACTTTAACCGATCTTACATTGAGTTTTTCAGTTTTTAAAATTCCGTTCTCAATAAAATAATCTACATCGGCTGCGGTATTGCTGATCATCGCATACATACGCATCTCAAGCGTTCCTGCCTTTTGTAAACTATCTATAAGTAAAATCGTGTTTCGATCGAGACCGGCATCATTTACCGTGGTCAAACCATAATCAAAACAATAGTCTTGTGCATCCTTTAGCGCTTGTATACTTTGTTCTCTACTTAATTTTGGCATGACATTATAGACCAGATCCATTGCATTATCGATCAAAACGCCGGTTACTTCTCCGCCTTCCTGAATGACTTCGCCGCCTTCGGTAATTGTGGTGTTATCAATTTTAGCAAGATCTAAAGCTTTCTGATTTACCAATAAGGCGTGACCGTCAATACGCTGAAGCGCTACAGGAATATCCGGAAAAAGAGAATCTAGTTTTGCTTTAGTAGGAAAGGCTTTATTTTCCCAATCGTTTTGATCCCAACCGCGACCAAAAACAAAATCACTAGGTTTTTCCTTCTGAAAAGCGGCAAGTCGATCTATGATCTCGTCATAACTTTGGGTACCTACCAGATCTGCATTTTGCAACGACTCACCAAATCTGTAGAAATGACAATGCGCATCGATGAGTCCCGGAAGTACGGTCTTTCCGGCAAGATCGGTCATCGTTTTAGCCGAATAGTTTGCCTGGATAGAATCGGTTAAACCTACTGCTACAAATTTCCCATCTTTTACTGCAAAAGCTTCGGCCTTAGAAAAACCCGAATCTACAGTATATATATTTCCGTTGTAAAAAATAGCATCGACCTCAACCTTATCTGAAGCCTTATCTTCACAACTCAACAACACCAGAAAACCTAATAAACCAAAAAGAACATTGCGCATAGTCTGTATTTTTTTGCGAATGTACAAATTAAGACGGCATTGCCTAAAACAAAAAAACTCCCAAAATTGGGAGTTTATATTGTAATGGTCCTGATTTTTCACCAGTCGAAGCGGTAGGTAGCACCTGCCATTCCCTGAATTCCTTGTACAGGATAGTTAACCCAACGCTGATAATTATTACCAAAAGCATTGTTTACACGCGCAAAAAATGATAACTGATCATTAACGCGATAACCCGCGTGCGCATTAGCATCAAAGTAACTCTCTAACTCCACCAACTGCGGATTAGACACAATCGAACTGGTTTGTACATCTACCTGATCGTTACGTGCGCCCACATAGAACAACGTCACCCCGGCAAACCAATGTTCATCGATCTGGTAATCTGCAAAGAATGAAGCTTGAAAATCGGGTAAATTCCAGGCTTCTTCTTCCATATCTGTATCGTAGCTAAAAGCTTCCCCGTTGATGCGCATTTTTAAATTGCTATTCACATCAAAGTTGAGCTCTCCAAAAATGGAAAGTGTTTTCAAGTTGTCATTCACGATACCAAAAGAATTACCAAACTGATAATTTTCTGCTCCTGCAAGTGTTCCTTCACTTACCGATCTGAAGTTGTTTTTGTACAATAATCTGTTGTCCTCTGCCAAATAGCTGGCGCGTAAATTATAGCTCATTGCGCTGCTTAACTTTCCTTTAATTCCCGCAAATAGATCGTATTTCTGATCGGTTGGTGAAAGTGAATCTAATGTTGGAGACACAAACGGATTTTCGGCAGCAAGCTCCTGATAGCTGTTTTGCATCAGACCTCCTTCAAGACCACCATAAGCAATAAAATATTCATCTACCACATTGTAGGAAGCCTGTACACTTGGATAAATATTGATATCTGTTTTGTCTGCGTCAGGATTTAGATCTGCGGCTACATTGACTCCCAGATCCAGCCTAAGATCCTCTAATAAAATCTGCAAACTAGGATTGGCACTCGCTATAAAATGCGTGTATTCTATAGCTTCTGAATTGCGATAGTTACGATCAAAACTTCCACTTAAATAATCCAATTTGAGATCGATGCTTATTTTCTGATCGGTAATAGGAATCATAAATTCCGGAGCAATGACTGCGCGTATTTCGCTCGACTCATATGAGTCACCAAAATATCCCAAACGTGCTGTGGCTCCTTCAAAAAAGCCTTCGTTAAATTCAACACCTCCGCTTAATCCGGCTTGGAAATAGCTGTGTACAGGATCTATACTTTCAACCAATGTAGGTGAAGCCGCTACAAACTCATCAAGGCCGTACCAATTAAAAAGTTTGTGGCCCAGGTCAAGATCTGCATACCAATTATAATCGCGATCTCGTGTAGCATAACTCAAATTCAAATCGGTATCGTAAAACTGATTATCCAGCACAACACCATCAATTTCTCCCTGAGACGAATTATGATTGAGGTATATTCCGAAATTAGAATCCCGGTCGATCTCAAAATTGCTGTAAAATTCAGCCAAAGCAGTGGTATAGGTACCAAAGCCCAAACGCGCATAATTGTCGTATAATTTTACAGGTTTTGCTTTTTCTACCTGAGCAGCCTTTCCTTTTGCAGGCGTAAAAGTAGAAGCTACCGGTACCGAAAAAATACCGTAGGTTACTTTTTTCTTAGCCGTATTTAAAGAATCATTTAAAGCCGGAGTCGCTTTGACTTTAAATGCATCACCAATCTCTGGAGTGTAGGGCTTAACCACATTTACTACTTCGGTTCCCAGATTCCCTTTATCCTGAGCCTGCGCAAGACTTAGCCCTGCCAGCATCAACGTGAGCGTGAAAATGGATTTTATATATTGAATCTTCATAGATGTTTTCATTAATGATTGTTTGCACATAAACCTCAACTTTAGTTATTTCCTTCCTCTAAAGAAGAATTGGTTTTAGATTCTGCAGCTTTAATACGGGTAAGTTCTTGTTGCGCTTCAGCAACAACTTCAGGATAATCTGTAAAATTGGTGATCACGTTATCTAATATATAAGTCGCTTGATACGCGTCATCCAACTCATAAAAGTTTTGAGCCATCAAGACCAAACCTTTTGCTCCGTACTCTTTATAACCACTATAATCTTTAGCCAGCTTTTGTACCGATGCATTAGAACCGGTATAGTCAGCGTTCTTGTTCTTAAAATACGCATCGTAGTACAAGGCTTCTGCGGCTAAGGCACCAGTTGCAATTTTTGAAACTTCGCGATAGGCTGCGGCTGCTTTATTCTCATCACCGGTTTGCATTGCGCTACGCGCGATAATCACCTGCGCATCACTTTTTACATTATTATCGATTTTGGAATTCGCCAATACTTTATCGGCATAACTTACAGCATTGGCATATTGCTGCAACTCGTAATAGGATTTCATCAAGTTACTTTGTGCAAAAATCACGTTCTGTGCACTATCCGCTTCGGTCTCCAGACGTTTTAAAACAGGAACCGCATCGGCATAATTGCTTTCACTCAAATACACCTGACCCAATCGTGCCAGGGCCTGCTCGGTAAATTCGCTGCGTTCTTTGTCGATCACATATTTATAATGCGACTTTGTTTTTGCATATTCATTCTGACCAAAATAAAGCTGACCTAAGTAAAAATGTGCTTCCATCGCACGTTGTCCGTTAGGGTATTCTCTCAGGTATTTTTCGAAATTCTGAATTGCTTGCGCGTTGTTGCTTCCTACCAATTGCTGCTCTGCAGAAGAGAAAGCCGCATCGTCCAATTCTGAATCTTCAACCGAAATATAATCTAGGGTATTGGCCCATCTTCCGTATTCATCAACCTGACCTTTGTCTATATAAATTAGTTTTGCTGAAGCTACCGCCTGCACACCCTCAGGCGTTCCCGGGTAATCTTGAGCTACACGCTTGAATAAATTCAATGCCTGATCGCTTCTACTGGTATTGTCGTAAATAAGCGCTTTTTTAAGCTGGGCTTTTGCTGCGAACTTGCTCTTTGGAATCTCACGCACCAGACGATCGTAGGCCTGAATACCACGCTCATTATCACCTGTAGCAACGTAAGTGTTTCCTAATTCATACAAAGCATCATCTCTGTAGCTCGACTGTGGAAAAACGTTAGCAAAATTGCTTAAGCCTTCGATCTTTTGCGCGTTGCGATCTACAAAACCGTAGCTTATCGATTTCTGAAAAGTCGCATAGTCTTTATTTCCACCAGGCATTGCGATAGCGGCATTGTAAGCTTCCATCGCCGGCCAATACTCACTTTCAATAAAATGGCTATCACCCAGACGCATATAGGCATCCATCTTTCTCACATTATCATCCGTTCCCGATTGGGTAAACTGACTAAAGTATTTTGTCGCCTGATTGTAGTTTTTCTTTTTGAAATAGGCATAGCCCAAGTTGTAGGCTAGGTTGTCATATTCTGGTAACGAGCGTGCGGCGCTGTTCTGTTCAAACTGCTTAAACGTCAACAACGCATCATCAATACGGTTTATGGTGTATTCACTTTCGGCTTTCCAATATAGCGCGCGTGCGGTGAACTCCGGAGTGCGTGGTTCACTTAAAGATTTTTCAAAATTGATGATCGCCTCTTGGTAGTCGCCGTCATTATAAAGTTCGATTCCGCGGTAAAAAGCCACCTTTTGATAGGCTACTTTATCTTCAAAATTTCGGTTATTCTCAATGAGTTCCATCGCTCCTTCATAATTCTTAGAAGTGATGTACGAGTCGATGAGTAAAGTTTGCAATTGCTGACGCTCGGGAGTGTCAGGATATTGTTCTAAATAGTTACCAATGGCTTGCGGAGCCGGCTCATAGGCATTCCCGATCTCATAACTCAACTTGGTGTAATTGAGTCCGCTATCTTCTTTGATCTTCGGTTCAAAATCCATTTGGTAAGCATTTCTAAACGCATTTAAAGCTTCCTGCTTTTTACCGGTTTTTAAATAGGCATCAGCAAGATGGTAATACGCATTTTGAGCAACGCTGTTTTTTCCATCTATAATTTTATTGAACTCCCCTATGGCGCTGTCATAATCACCTTGCTTGTAATACGCATAGCCCAGTTGATAGTAATCGGTGTTGCTCCAACGTCCACGTTTACCGCGATATTCTTTTAGGTAAGGAAGCGCTTCATCAAATTGTCCTAAGTTGAAATAACTCTCTCCAATGATCTTATTCAATTCAGATTGCTCGAGTCGGTTTGCAGTAGGAAGTTGTTCTTTGGCCAATTGGATCGCTTCTTCAAAATTACCTTGTTTAAAGTTTAGATCGGCTTTAAAATAACTCAGGTCTTCGCGGGTTCCTTCTTCGGCTTCTATTTCTTCAAAAAGCTGACTCGCCTCTTCATAATCATCATTTTCATACGCCATAAAACCTTCATAATACTTCGCCTGCGCTCCGTACTTTTCAGAATTGCGCACACGGCTAAAATACACTTTGGCCTCCTGAGGTCTGTTGGTTTTTAGATGAATGTACCCCATATTGAAATTATAGCGCTCGAGCTCGCTCCAGTTCAAGCGAGACAGGTCTACTTGCTCATACCAGCGCTTAGCTACCGAATATTTCCCGTTCTCGTAGTAATAATCGGCGACATCCTTATAAGCAGAATTGCGCTTGGTACTCGTAGGATATTCTTCAACAAATTTTTGCATCGCGGCATCGGCACCACTTTGGTTGAGGCGCACCGCAGCATTTGCGATATAATACGCACAATCTCCTTTGATCGTAGGATCGTCTGCTTCCTGTTTTATTTCGTTGAAAAGTGTTTGCGCGGCGAGGTATTGTTTGCTGTTATACAGCGAGAGCGCCTTGTTGTATTTTGCCAGATCGTTTGTAAAAGCGGCAGACTGCTGTGCCAAGAGAAGCGGCATTGTGAGCAGTGTGAGAAGCCCTATACAGGCATATTTCTTGATCATATGTTCTAGGTTAAGTTGCAAAAGCAGCACGTTCAAAAGTATGTTTTTTAAAAAGTGACTACTGTTAATAACGTTACAAAACTAGGATAATTATATCTACAGTAGGCTTCTTAAAAAGAACTTCCTTTCAGGAATTTAAAGGCTTCATTCAATAGACCCTAAAGCTACTATACAAATGAAATAGTTATTGTACTTTTGACGTTAGCTAATTATCAAATATTAGAAGCTTCTTTATGTCTACACCGGTTCTGCAACTTCAAAATGCCTCTATTTTTCAACGCGAAAGTCTTATTCTTTCTGAAGTAAGCCTTACGATCAATAAAGGCGAATTTGTGTACCTCATAGGGAAAACCGGAAGCGGTAAAAGTAGTTTTATGAAAACGCTTTACGGTGATCTCCCATTACAGCAAGGCCAGGGAACCATTGTAGACTTTGACCTGACGACTTTAAAAGAAAAGCAAATCCCATACCTACGCAGAAAACTGGGCGTTGTTTTTCAGGATTTTAAACTGCTGAATGATCGCACCGTAAAAGAAAATCTCAAGTTTGTTTTGAAAGCCACAGGCTGGAAAAACCAAAACGAGATGGACGACAAAATCGATAAGGTGCTGGATAAAGTAGGAATGAAAACTAAAGGCTTTAAATACCCTTACCAACTTTCTGGCGGTGAGCAGCAACGGGTAGCTATCGCGCGTGCGCTTTTGAACGACCCAGAATTGATTCTTGCCGATGAGCCAACCGGAAATCTCGATCCGCAAACTTCTGTAGAAGTTATGGGTGTTTTGCAGGAGATCAACAAAAACGGAAATACCATTTTAATGGCTACGCACGATTATGCACTGCTTTTAAAATACCCTTCCAAAACCCTCAAATGCGACGGAAATAAAATCTTTGAAGTCGTACAAAAGACGATTTAATTCTAATTTCGGGATATGTTATCCATTCTCATACCCGTCTACAATGATGCACTAGATAAACTTTTAGCCGGCTTGTCTAAGATGACCGGCGATTTGCAGATCGCTTTTGAGATCTGTATTGCAGATGATGCTTCGACAGCTAGTGAAATTCAAAAAGCAAATAAGCTACTTGCAGCGCAGCATAATTGCCGGTATACCCGATTTAGTGAAAATCGTGGCAGAACCGCAACACGCCAATTTCTTGCAACCCAAGCGCACTACGATCATTTACTCTTTCTCGATGCCGATGTGCTTCCGTTACGGAAAAACTTCTTAACGTCGTGTGTTGAACATCTTGATCAAGCTCAGGTGGTTTTTGGCGGTATCGCCTATCCTAACACACTTCCTCAAAAGGAAAATGCCTTGCATTATACGTATGGTAAAAACCGGGAGGTAAAATCGGTGTCTGAGCGTAATCAAAAAACCTATTTGGCTTTAATCAGTCAGCATTTAGTTATTGAAAAATCGGTATTCCTAAAATGCAATCCGGCTCAAGAAAAAGCCTACGGATTGGATCCCTATTTTTCGCATCGTTTAGAGCAACAACAGGTTTCGGTTTTACATCTAGACAATCCCACCGTGCATCACGGCATTGAAACTTCGGCTGCTTATTTATTAAAAACGCATCAGGCCCTGGAGACGCTTGTTCATTTAGAAGAGCAACAGTTGATTCCGCCAGATTATCGCCCGCTTCAGCGCGTGAGACAAGCCCTGGAAAAACGCAAACTAGCCCCCTTTTTACTTCGACAGTTTACGCGTTACGAGCATCGTATTTTAAAAAATCTCTGCGGAAGCAATCCCAACTTAAGACTTTTTGACCTGTACCGGCTGTGCTATTATTTAAAGTTAAAGCGAGAAGATGAAACACGTTAGTATCGTCATTCCGGTTTTTAATAAAGAGGCGTATCTGATAGAAACCATCACGTCTGTACTCCAACAAACCTACTCCAGTTTTGAACTCTTACTTATTAACGACGGTTCTACAGACGCCAGCCTCAACATTATGCGAAGCTTTGAGGATACACGCATACGTATCATCGATCAGAAAAATCACGGACTATCAAAAACCCGGAATCGCGGAGTAGCGGAAGCCCAATACGAACTTATCGCCCTTCTCGACGCAGACGATCTTTGGTTACCTAATCATCTGAAACACCTCGTAGAACTGTCTGAAAATTTTCCTGAAGCACAGCTTTTTGCGACAGGTTATCAAGAGCTCTTCAACTCCGGGAAGACTGTAAAACCCAAATTAAATACGGCACACAAGCACCCGTATATACTCACTGATTTTTTTACCGAAAGTTTGTATCAACCCCTGATCATTCCCAGCGCACTGGCTTTTACAAAAGCAAGTTTCAACACGCTGGCAGGATTTAATGAGCAAACTACTTATTCTGAAGATGTAGATTTTTTGATCAGAGCGCATCTAGAGTTTCAAACCGCATTTCATCCTGAGATCACCTGTACCTACCGTACCGAAGTCCCGGGGCAGATCAGTAGTCAAAAGAAGAGCGAGTTGCAAGCACCTAAATTTGGTAAACTGCTACGAGCACATCCCGATCATCAATCGTTGCGCATTTACATTCATACCAAACGCTATTTTCTCTGTATCTTTTATAAAACGGAAGGCAGAAAAGATCTCTTCAAAAAACTGAAGGCCAAACTTGATACTTCAGTATTAAATAAAAAACAACGCTTTCTGTTATATGCTCCACGCATCCTACTTGTGAGTATTAGAAAAGTGAAGATCTTCTTTTTAAAGCGCGGGATTCGCCTTACTGCTTTTTAAACTGGAGAAATGCTTCAAAATCCCGTATATAATCTGCTTCGATAAAAACAGCACTCGCCAGAACCAGGCAAATACCTCCACTCGAAAAATCATGAAGCTCGCGCCAATAGCCGTTGGGAATCAATAAACCTTCATCCGGTTTATTAAGCGTGTATGTTTGGGTATTGTTCCCATCGTGAATAACCACATCAAAACTTCCCGAAAGCGCGATTAAAAATTCGTTCTGCTCGATATGGGCATGTCCACCACGAGATGCACCACTGGGCACGTCATACAAGTAGTACACCCGCTTGAATTCAAAAGGCACAATATCCTTTTCAAGCACCGAAAGGTTACCTCTTCGATCTTCTATTTTAGGGAGTTTTATACGTTCAATCATTATACAGTGCGTTAAGGTAGCCTTGCCATTGCGGTGCAATCTGTGCGACATCAAACTTACGAATACTCGCTCGGGCTGCAGCTTTAAATCGGTTTCTTGTGTGCTCCTCTTGCGCCAGACAATTCATCGCCTCCTTTAAAGCTTCAAAATCCTGATGCGGAACCAGAATTCCATTGGTACCGTCAAGAAGTTCGCGCGGACCGGTAGGACAATCTGTTGAAATTACCGGAGTTCCGCACGCGAGACTTTCTAAGATCACCCGCGGAAAACCTTCAAAAGCACTGCACAAAACTGAAAATAGCGCATGGGTTACATAAGGTTCGGGATAATTTATAAAACCTTTAAAAACAACTTTATCGCTTATATTCAAATCTTTAGCAAGTTGCCGAAGTCCTGAAAGCATTTCGCCTTGTCCCAAAATATACAGGTCAATGCCTAGTTTTGGCAATTCACTTTTTGCATAGGTTTCAATAAGCTTATCAAATTGCTTCACCCCTCTTTGCAACCTTCCACTCGCTAGAATATACGGATGAGTTACATCATTGGGTTCAGGATAATTTCGCTCGTAAGCAGACAACTCAATTGCATTGGGAAGTACCTTAATTTTTTCAAAACCAAAACGTCGCTCTATGTTTTGCTTCATAGCTTCGGTAAGTACGCAGAGTTCTGCATCTTTAAAAAGTTGCTTTGCAACAACATCTGGCTCCGGAAAATAATAGCCAAAATTAGCACTACGCACCATAAACACAACTTTAAATCCCGGATACAAATACCGCTGAATTAAAAATTCTTTTAAGGCATTGCGACGCATTCTAAAGTCCAGAACAACATCAATTTCCTGCTCGTGCAAGTATTTTTTAAAACGACGGAACCGTTTTAATTTATTGAAGATGCCGTTGGTTGCATTCTTGTATTTTCCCAGATTGAAAAGCCTACCCGAAAATTCATAACCTATTTTATCGGTGATCGTGACGAGGTGAATCTCAAAACCAAGATCTGAAAGCATTTGGGTCAACAAAGCCGCCGAACGCTCTGCCCCACCGCCGGCAAGTGATTCAACGAGAACACAAATATTTTGAGGTTTTGATTTCAGAGTTTACGTATCTTTTCGCTTTAAATGTAGCGCATTTATGAGAATTCTTTTAGTGGGAGAATACAGCAATTTGCATAATAGTTTGCAAGCAGGCTTGCTCGCAAACGGACACGAGGTCACACTCATAAGTACTGGCGATGCGTTTAAGAAACTTCCTTCAGATGTGCTGATCAAGGCCAAACGCATTGAAGAAAGTCGCCTATTGCAGACGCTTAGAAAAGGAGTTTTCAAAATCACCAAATTCGATATTGCCACACTAGAAATAGGTTATCGCACGCTCGATTGGCTGGTTGATCAAACCCAATTTGATGTCATTCAGCTTATCAATGAATATCCTTTCAAAACACCCTATTTTATTGAAAGACGCATTATAAAACGCTTGCGACAGCTTACACCAAAACTCGTTATTTTAGCCTGCGGCGATGATTATATCTATTTGAACAACATTGATCAACTGACCTATCATCCTATTTTACAACACCCGGATATCGACTTTCCGTACAGCAAAAAATATTTAACTGCGGCACATAAAAAGTATCACGAATTGGTATTTGAACTGAAAGATTTGATCATCAGCACAGATCTGGATTATCACCCTATTTACAAAGGCCGAACAGATTATTTCGGTCTAATTCCGAATCCGATCAAGCTTGATAAATTCGACAATCTAAAAAACACAGCCAACAAGCGCATTGTTATTTTTCACGGTGTTAACCGAAGTAATTATTACAAAAAGGGCAATTACTACTTTGATTCGGCTTTGTGTATCATTCGGCAAAAATTCAGTGATCGCATTAAACTCATTTGCGTAACCAGTCTCCCCTATGCAGAATATATTGACTCCTATCGTGAGGCCGATATCATCCTTGATCAAACCTATGCTGAAGATCAAGGTTATAATGCCTTGGAGGCGATGGCTCAAGGCAAAGTGGTGTTCACCGGCGCCGGAGCTTCGTTTTGTGAGCGTTACCAAGTAGAACCCAACAGCGTAGCGATTCACACCATTCCGGACGCTGAAAAAATCGCTCAAGACTTGGAAGAACTTATTCTAAATCCCCAACGAATTGTTGAAATAGGAACTCGTGCCATGCGTTTTGTTCAAGAGCATCACGACTATTTAAAAGTCGCTGAGCACTATGTTAACACGTGGAAAAGTATCAAAAGTGACGACGCAGTTTCTGCTTCATCGGAAGCTCAAAAAAGCGATACGAAAAATAGCAAACCAACAGAATTAGCATAAAACTGAAACTGTAGAATTGCCAATCTGCAAGTGTGATTTCAAAATGGTTCACAGCGCGTCGTGCGTATCTTAAAATGAGCTGATGCCAGAGGTAAAATCCAAAGCTTAAATTGCCTAAAAAGAGAAACACCGGTTTTGAAAGTAGTTTTGACAACGCACCTTTCTGCTGTGCAAAAACTCCGATCACGGCCAACATCGGCAACCAGTAATACACAGAATATCTTAGTACTTTCGGAAAAAAAGCTGCGGAAGCGTAAAAGATCACGAGCAATACAAGCGACCCAATTTCATAGCAGGTAAATCTCGAATCGAATTTTCCGAAGGAAGCTTTCTTTAAGAGCTGAAAAAGCAACATTCCTAAAGCAAAATCAAAAAGACGCAATAACGGATTGATGTAGAAAAACCAGTGCTGCAGTTCCTGTGGAACGATATACATCAAACTTAAGATCAGCAGAAAAAATAAGCCGAAAACTCCATTAATGATTCGATGCGTATATTTTCTGAATCCCCATAATAACGCGGGAAACAGCGTGTAAAAAAAGAATAAATCTGAAATACTCCAGCCCAGACTGTTGAATGCAAAGTAATATTCGGCATTTGGGATAAAGCTTTGCAACATAAACAAATTTGCCACAAACTGAAGCATCCACTGTTCTGCATTACTCGCTAAAAATCCCAAACTCAACGGAACCGCAGCCAACAAAGTCAACACATAAAGCGGATATAATCTGCTTAAGCGCAATTTTAAAAACCGGCTTAAACTAATTTGCTGTTCCGCGAAGCGTTCGGCATACACATAAGACAATATAAAACCGCTTAAAGCGTAAAAAAAGGCGTGACCTAAAGCATCCTGCAGCACATTTATATGATGCAAAAACACCAAAAACGCAAAAACAAATCGTAATGAGGCCAGAGATTTTAACACAACTTACCGAATAAAGCGTTTCGAAAAATAAGCAACAATACCAACAAATACAGCACATAACTTAGAAAATGTCCCATTGCTGCGCCCACAAAACCGTAATCCTGAATAAAGAAGACGCTACTAAAATAAATAATACTCAGCGAGAGCACTTGCGTACCTATAAAAAGCCAGAATTTATTTTTTGCTAGCATTTGGTAGGCGATCACCAAACTTGCGACTCTAAAGAAATCACCCGCCAACTGCCAGATAAAAACAGGCTGCATATCTAAGAAAGAAGGACTGTAAACCAGCCGGATAATCCAAGTTTTTATAAAGAACAGAACGATCAATCCCGCTCCAAATAGTGGCAAAAACGTCTTGTAAAACCGAAATACTTCAGCTCTGAATTCCCTTTTTGATGTCGCAGCAGACAGTTTCGGTAAAATGTAAAGTGTAAGCAAGGTAGTCGCGAACATTAAATAATAATCAGACAACCGAAGCATCGCATCCCAATATCCTGCATTTTCTAGTCCGTCAACTGCAATAATTTCTTGGCGAATCGCGATGTACACCCAAGGAGAAACAATTGCAGAAAACAGGGTCATTCCGCCGTAAGAAGCTAATCTTTTAAGCATAGAGCCATCAATCTGTTCTTGAAGCAATTCCCTAAAAAGACGTTGCTTTTTAAAAACAGTGCTCAGCGTAATGAGTAAACCAATACCCGCACTTAGCACCACGGCGAGCATCGCCCCATAAAGCTGATAGTTGACAATTAATATCACGCTAAGTGCTACACCGGCCACGTTGGTGATACTGTTGATCAGAATTACTTTTTTGTAATTCCCAATGCCGTTGATGATGTTCAGCATTAATGCATTGAGTGTAAAAAACGGCAGCACCACCGCAAATACCTTAATGATCGTGGTGTAGTTTGTTCCAGCATTAAAAACTTGGGTGTTGATGACTGAAGCCGTAAAAAAGAGCAAAACACCCAAAAATACCGAAGTTAGAAAACCGACTTTCAAAACCGTACTTATCAGTTTTTGTAATCGGGTTTTATCTGTTTTGAATTCGGCGCTGTATTTGATCACACCGTTGCTGATGCCCAATTGTCCTATACTTTGCACCGAGCTTATAAAATTGCGTAAATCGCCAAGTACCGCCATCCCGGTCGACCCCAAATAAAAGGCAATAAGTTTTGACGTTACAAGTCCGCAAACCAAGCGCACACCAACACCCACAGCATTAAACGAACTGACTTTAAGCAGAACATGTTGCGCGATAAGTTGGCGTAAAAATTTAAGCATTATACCTATTTAAAACGCTGATGATTTGAGTCACTGCTTCAGCATCTAAAGTTGGATTCGAAGGAATACTCACGCAGGTCTGGGCTACCTTTTCGGTTAGCGGAAATTTCAAATGGTTATAGGCTTTCAATGCTTTTTGCTGATACGGCGGAATGGCATAATGCACTCCAAAACCGATTTCAGAATATTTCAAATAATCGAGGAAATGCTCCCGGTTTTCTACCAAAACGACAAAGAGATGAAAAACATGCTGCGCTGATGTATCCCAAAACGGCAAAGTGATTTTCGGATTGGTGATTTCAGCGAGGTAACGTGTTGCGATCGCTCTGCGTTGCAGATTGTCAGCATTCAAGTTTTTCAGTTTTTCACTTAAAAAAGCCGCTTGTAAGGTATCGAGACGCGAATTGAAACCGGCATGACTATTTTCAGCAAAAGACGTTCTCCCGTAGTTACGTAAGCTTTTGATAACCGCTATTAAAGCTTCATCATTAGAAGTTACTGCTCCGCCGTCTCCCAATGCACCCAGATTTTTAGTAGGGTAAAAACTGAAAGCTGCCGCATCGCCAAAATTTCCTGCTTTCTTGGTATTGAAAGTGGCTCCGTGCGCTTGAGCCGCATCTTCGATAAACAATAAATTGTGTTTTTGAGCATAAGCGGCAGCAGCTGTTACCGGACCTAGTTGTCCGTACAAATGCGTGATCAAGATTGCTTTTACAGAAGGTTCAGCCTCGGGCAACTGCTCTAAATCTATATTGAAGGTGGACGTTTCAATCTCGACAAAAACCGGTTTTAAACCCGCGTGCATTACGGCTAGAACGGTCGCGATATATGAATTGGCTGCCAGCAAAATTCCGTTGCCCTCCTGCAGTTTCCCTAGTTGTTTATAGCCTTCAAAAATCAATTGAAGCGCATCAAACCCATTGCCTGTTCCTAAACAGTAGTTGGCACCACAGAAGTCAGCAAACTCATGTTCAAACCGGGTCACGGCCTCACCAAGAATATAATCGCCTTGGTGCAGCGTTTCTTTAAAAGCAGCCGTAAGTGCTTCTTCGTAAGGCGCATTGAGTTTCTTTAAATCTAAAAATGGAATCATATTACAACATTTTCAAGTTTAAAGCTGTTTTTCGTCTGCAACCTATAGGTACGCTGAATTCTGGTGCGTGCGCCAAAGGTTTCTTTCCAAAACTGTAAGCCAGCGTTGAGTTTGTTTCCTGCCTGCTCATTTGAAGTCCCAAAATCGAAATACCATTTATGAGAAAATCGTTCCTCGATCAATTGCTGAAATAAGAAGTCTAAAGCGCCTTGTTTTTTACCTTCAGGAGTTGCTGAAATATATTGCACGTGCGCCACCACTTGCGTTTCAAAAATAGTCGCACCTGCCAAAAGTTGGTGCTGCGCATCTCGCACTTCAAATTGATGAATATTGTATTTAAAACGCTTTGCAAGACTTGTAATTTCTTCTAAAGAATGTGTGGGTTCGGCATCATGCTGTGCCTCAAGGTTCGGGATGAGCACTTGATTCCAAAAGGGTTCAAAATCGGTAGTTTTTTCAACCGAAAATCCAGCTTTTACAGCTTGATTCACCGCATTTTTTCGCGAACTATTCAACGGAATACGATTGCGGTAATCGATCACTGCAGCGGTCTCAGCCTTAATGAGTTTGGCTTCCGTAAGAAAAAGAAGGTAATCCAATTCGTCTCCCGGCAATTCCTGATAAAATTGCGGCAACATTTTAAGCTCGAGCTCTTCAATTCCGCTTTGCGAAAGAAAACCAAGAAGTTCTTGAAACAACTCCATGACTTCTTTCAGTCTAATTTCAGCATCTAAAACGAGTCCGCCATATGTCAAACCTTGATGCGAATAAAGCGTAGCTCCCACCCGATTTGCCGGTAATACTGCACGCAGTTTTTCCTCCTTAAAAATCAATAAACTGAAATCTTCAAAGCGGTCTTGATGGTATTCTATAAAATCCCGATGAAACAAAAAAGACGTGTTTTTTGAGCCTTTATAGGTTCCGTTTAAAGATGCTACAAAACGATCCCAGCGCGATTTGTATTCCTTAGCATACGGTATGATCTGATACTTTGACAAGGTGAAATTTTAAGGAAAAATACAAAAAAACAAAGCGGAATTAGTTCATAAAAAAAGCACCTCCAATTAAGGAAGTGCTTTTTCAGTCATTTATTCGCTAGCGCTTAGATCGCTTTGCTGCGCTTGCGCTCGTTTTCAGTAAGCAAAATTTTACGTAAACGTAAGTGATTTGGCGTTACTTCAACGTACTCATCTTTTTGAATATATTCTAATGCTTCTTCTAAGCTAAATTTGATCGCAGGAACAATTTTTGCCTTGTCATCTGCACCCGAAGAACGTACGTTAGAAAGTTTTTTGGTCTTGGTGATGTTCACGGTCATATCATCCTGACGTGAGTTTTCACCAATTACCTGACCTTCATAAATATCTTCACCCGGATCAACGAAGAAACGACCACGGTCCTGAAGTTTATCGATAGAATAAGGGATTGCTGTACCTTTTTCCATAGAAACTAACGAACCATTTAAACGCTCAGGAATACCACCTTTTAATGGCTGATATTCTTTATAACGGTGTGCCATAATCGCTTCACCAGCAGTTGCAGTCAATAATTGATTACGTAAACCAATGATACCACGCGATGGAATGATAAACTCACAAACCATACGGTCACCTTTAGCTTCCATACTCAACATCTCCCCTTTTCTCAAGGTCACGAATTCAACCGCTTTACCAGAAACATTCTCCGGTAAATCGATCGTTAATTCTTCAACCGGCTCACATTTAACGCCATCAATCTCTTTAATGATAACTTGTGGCTGACCGATTTGCAATTCGTATCCTTCACGACGCATCGTCTCGATCAAAACAGATAAGTGCAATACCCCACGACCGTAAACCATAAATTTATCGGCGCTGTCTGTCTCCTCTACACGTAATGCAAGGTTTTTCTCTAATTCTTTAGTCAGACGATCTTTGATATGACGTGAAGTCACAAATTTTCCGTCTTTCCCGAAGAAAGGCGAATCGTTGATCGTAAACAACATACTCATCGTAGGCTCATCGATCGCGATGGTTTTAAGCGCTTCAGGATTTTCAAAATCAGCAACAGTATCACCAATTTCAAAACCTTCAAGACCTACAAGAGCACAAATATCTCCTGCTTGAACTTCGCTTACTTTAATACGCCCAAGACCTTCAAAAGTGTGTAATTCTTTGATACGTGTCTTCTTGATCGTTCCGTCACGTTTTACAAGAGAAACTTGCATATTCTCTTTTAACGTACCACGCTGCAAACGACCAATCGCGATACGACCGGTAAATGAAGAGTAGTCTAACGAAGTGATCAACATTTGCACTGTACCTTCTTCGATTTTAGGAGAAGGAATATGCTCCATCACCATATCAAGAAGTGGCTCAATATTTTCGGTTGGTTTTTGCCAGTCGTCACTCATCCAGTTGTTCTTTGCAGAACCATAAACGGTTGGGAAATCCAACTGCCACTCTTCTGCACCCAACTCAAACATCAAGTCAAAAACTTTCTCGTGAACTTCTTCCGGAGTACAGTTTTCTTTATCTACTTTATTGACAACCACACAAGGTTTTAGACCTAAGTCGATCGCTTTTTGAAGTACAAAACGCGTCTGCGGCATAGGACCTTCAAAGGCATCTACAAGAAGTAAAACCCCGTCTGCCATATTTAAAACACGCTCTACCTCACCACCAAAGTCGGCGTGACCAGGAGTATCAATAATATTGATCTTAGTATCCTTATAGGTTACAGAAACGTTCTTTGAAGTAATGGTAATACCACGTTCACGCTCAAGATCATTGTTATCAAGAATGAGGTCACCGGTGTTTTCGTTTTCACGAAACAACTGGCAATGGTACATAATTTTGTCTACCAAAGTAGTCTTACCGTGGTCAACGTGCGCGATAATCGCAATGTTTTTAATATCCATAGAGGCCTTATTTTAAGGGCGCAAATATAGTGGTAATTAATGGATTATTAGCGACTTATTCCTATAATGTTTTAAGTGCCTGAAAAAGCCTTACAAAACTTGTAATATTTTGATTTTCAAGGTTAAAATACAACTGATTTTTGATGTTTACTTAACGTCATTTCTATTGAAATTAGACAGAACATCGCTTGAACATTCCTAAAAGACGCATTGAAAAGCGCTTCTTTCAAAAACATAATCTTGTACAAAGCCGTATCTTTACCGTCTAAATATATACTGATGAAACTTTCAAATATTCCTAAAATAAAACATACTGACGGTAATAACTTTTTTCTGCTAGCAGGACCCTGCGCGATCGAAGGTGAAGAGATGGCATTGCGCATCGCTGAAGAGATCGTGAGCATTACCGATAAACTGAAAATCCCATACGTTTTTAAAGGAAGTTTTAAAAAAGCCAACCGAAGCCGGATCGATAGCTTTACCGGAATTGGCGATGAAAAAGCACTGAAGATCTTACGTAAAGTTTCAGAAACTTTTGATGTTCCTACCGTTACCGATATTCATGTGAATGAAGACGCTGCAATGGCTGCGGAATATGTAGATGTGTTACAAATCCCGGCATTCTTAGTACGTCAAACCGATCTGGTAGTCGCAGCTGCAGAAACAGGAAAAGTAGTCAATTTAAAGAAAGGGCAATTTATGAGTCCGGAAGCGATGAAACACGCTGTGACCAAAGTGACCGATACCGGTAATGAAAACGTGTGGATCACAGACCGTGGGACGATGTTTGGCTACCAGGATCTCATTGTTGATTTTAGAGGGATTCCTACTATGAAAAGTTATGCACCAACCGTGCTTGACGTAACGCACAGTTTGCAACAGCCTAACCAAAGCAGCGGAGTGACCGGTGGTCGCCCGGAATTAATTGGTACGATGGCCAAAGCAGGTATCGCTGCGGGAGTTGACGGTTTGTTCATCGAGACGCATTTTGATCCTAAAAACGCAAAAAGTGATGGTGCCAATATGCTTGATCTAAGTTTATTGGAAGGCTTGTTGACCAAGCTTGTCGCGATACGCAAAGTGGTGATCGAATAAAAAGTTTCGGTTTTAACATAATCCATATTTGATAATTCTAAGGTTCTTCAAGGCATCGCTTTTGAAGAACCTTTATTTTTTCAATCCTATTCTGATGAATTATTAAAATGTAAAGCCCTGCCGCATTATACGCTAAAAATGTAACCACTAGTAAATAAGCAGTAAACTAAATTCTTAGTACATTTAGATGCAATCAAAAGACATAATTATGAAATACTTACGCCTTCCGGCAGTTGTAGCCTTAACCGCATTAAGCCTTTTTTCGTGTTCAGACGAACCTAAAGAAACTCCGCTTACCATTGGTAATCTTGAACTTTCTGAAACTAAACCTTCACCGGGTGATAGTCTAAAAATAGCCTACACTTCAAAAGATTCTCTGACTCCTGAAGCTTTTTATGTATATACCGTAGCGTCATCTGCGTATCCTGTAGATCTCAATCTGGTTAAGGATGGTGAGCGTTATACCGACGCTATCAAAATACCGGATTCTGCAGATGGTTTGATCTTCAACTTTAAGGTTGGGGAGAAATATGAAGCGAATGACGAAAAAGGATATTCGGTAAATTTATATGATAACGAGGGCGAACCCTTACCTGAAAGTGAATCTAGTGTAACCTATTACAAAGCTACCAGAGGTGCTGATTACGGAATCAAATACGATCGTGAAAATGCCGCAGCCTTATTAAAAGAAAATTGGAGCAAACATCCTGACAACCTAACGTATCTTTATGTGATAAGTATTGAAGATAAAACTTTTGCTGATTCAATTTATGATGCAAAGCTGGCCTCTCTATCGGCTAAAGAGGAATTAGCGGAAGACGATTACAGCGATTTGATCACGATTTACAATGTAAAAAAAGACAAAACAGCTTTAGATTCTATTACTCCGATTATCGTAGCAAAATATCCTAAAGGAGATCAGGCTCAGCGCGCTTATTATCAAAAAATCTATGAGGCCAAATCGCTCGAAGATAAAGAGGCTATTGCTGCAGAATTTGAAGCGGCTGGTGGTGTAGCTTCTAACTACGGAAATTATATGTATTCTGCTTTGGCCCAAGCAGAGTTAGCTGAAGGAAATATTGAAAAGTTTAAAGAAGCTGCAGAAAAAATGAGTGCAGCATCTAACAAAGCAAGCCTATATAATAACGTGGCTTGGAATATGGCCGAAAAAGGAGAAAACCTTGAATTGGCCGAAGAATTATCGAAAACCTCTCTAGAACTTGTAGACGAACAAAAATCAGATAAACCTAACTACTACACGACAAAGCAGTTTGAACAGAGCTTAGCTTCTACCAAAGCCATGTATTCTGACACCTACGGCTTTATTTTATTTCAACAAGGAAAGATTAAAGAGGCGATCGCTGCTCAGGAAGTAGCCGTTGCAGACCGCGCAACCGCAGACGTGACCGAACGTTACCTACAATTTTTGACTGCTGATGAGCAATATGATAAAGTAGTTGAAAAAGCAACCGAATACATCAAAGACGGAAAAGGCACTGCAGCGACTAAAGACTACTTAAAAACCGCATATGCTGCAACTGATCAAGAGGAAGACTTTGAAAGCTATTTGAGCGGACTCGAAAAAATAGCACACGATAAGGCTTTAGCCGAATTGAAAAAAGAAATGCTTGATGAAGAAGCGCCAAGCTTCAGTCTCAAGAATCTTAAAGGCGAAGAAATCGCATTGGCTGATTTAAAAGGAAAAACCGTGGTTCTTGACTTCTGGGCAACCTGGTGCGGACCGTGTAAAATCTCGTTCCCGGGAATGCAAAAAGCAGTGACCAAATATGCTGATAACGATCAGGTTGAATTCTTATTCATCGATACTTGGGAAAGCACCAGCGGTGAAGCCCGTGAAAAAGGAGTGACTGATTTTATCACTTCTAATGAATATACCTTTAATGTACTTATGGATACGCCCAAAGAAGAAGGAAGCCGGGAATATGATGTGGTTTCTGCTTACGAAGTTGACGGAATTCCAACCAAATTTGTAGTAGGCCCAGACGGAAAAATCAAATTTAAAGCTGTTGGTTTTGATGGTAATACAGACGGTCTCGTTGAAGAACTTGATATGATGATCGCATTGGCTGCCGGGCAGTAAATTTGATTTAAACTTAAATATTGAAAAAATCCGTGTTTGAATATCAGACACGGATTTTTTTTATGTTGTAAAACTAACCTCTACAGATTTTGCGGAGTTGTTCAAGAAAATAAATAATAACCTCAGCATCGATATCTTCTACCCCTTTGTAACGCAGAGACCTCAACCGCTTTCTCCCCTCACCTGCAACCAAATGCCCTTCGGGATCATTCAGGTCTGTGCCGTAAACAAAACTCAAATCCACAAAACGCTTTCTAAAATTCAGAAAACAAAACATCTTTCCGTTTAAGTAATAGAAAGGTAAGTTCCATTTATAAAGCAGTTCTGCTTCAGGAGCAGTGTGCGCTATAAGCACTTGCAACTCGAGCAGCACGCTCTTAAACGGTTCTGGCTTAGATAGAATGTAGGCTTCTGCAGGTTTCATTTCAGCAATATTTAAAACTTGTGAAAAACTTAAAAAAATCTTTCAAAAACATTAAAAAACTATTAATACTTCTGTTTTAAAGGTGTTTTTTAGAAAATTCCCCCTATTTTTCCAATTCTTCGATAACCCTAACCCATTTTGTGAATGATCAAAAACTACGTTTGTTTTACACTGTTAACGGCTTTGATGCTCCCTATTTTAAGTTTTGGTCAAACTAAAGATAAACCAAAACTAGAACTCGGCGGCGCCCTAAGATTCAATTATGTCTACTCCTCTTGGAAAGAAGAACAGAAAACCAAAGGTGGCGAATTGGGCTACGATATGTTTCGCATCAATGCCAAAGCTTCTTATAAAAAGGTTTTTCTCAACGCCGAATATCGACTGTACTCAGAAGCATTTGGTGGCGGATTTTTAAAGCAAGGTTGGGTTGGCTATCAATTTTCTGAAAAAGATGAACTGCACGCCGGTCTGGTCTATGTCCCGTTTGGGATCAAGCAATACAATTCGCACAACTGGTTTTTCAACATTACGTATTACGCCGGTTTAGAAGATGACCACGATATGGGCTTAAAGTATTTGCACACCGGAACAGATTGGGAATATGCGATTGCGTTTCTAAAAAATGCCGAAGAACTCAATTTTGGCGGAGATGTTGAAAATGATTCCAGCCGATATTCTTACGATGTGGTGGGGAGAAATAAAGAAACCAATCAATTTAATATAAAACTGGTGCGCAAACTGGGTGCAACTGTTAAACACCGTATAGGATTTTCTGGGCAGTACGGTAGTTTGTACAATATTGACACAGACTCCAACGGTGATCATTATGCACTTGCGCTACACTATGAAGTCGATTGGAATACGTGGAATTTAAAGACTGAAGCGATCACCGTGGCGCATAATCCCAATAATGAACCGGGACAATCAAATGACATCATACAAATGGGTGCCTACGGTACACCCTATGAAGTTGCAGCCGATTTTAATATGTATACCGCTTCGCTTTCAAAAAAGGTCAAAGTGAACTGGGGACCGGTCTCCCAAATCGAGATTTATAATGACTTTGGGTATATGCAGAAAAAAGAAAAGGAGTTTACCGATTCTTTTCAAAACGTAACCGGTATATTGGTCACCGCAGGACAAGTCTACACGTATATCGATTATGCTGCCGGCTATAACCATTCTTGGTTAGGCGGAAATTTTGTAGACGACTTTTCTATCGGAAACCCTGATGCAAAATGGGAAGCCCGATTTAATATAAACATTGGATACTACTTTTAACAGATTATAATTTTATGGCTAAAAAAATTACGCGAAGTGACGAAAAGAAATCTATTTTTGGATTAGATGTAAACGGCCCGGTTTTTTTCACCTCAGCTATTTTTATCATCATAAGTATTGCGCTCACGCTTATTTATGAGAAACAAGCTGAAAAGATATTTGGCGACATTCAACACGCTGTTGCAGAGAATGCCGACTGGTTCTTTATTCTTACCATCAATCTCTTTTTGATCTTTCTGGTCTATCTCGCACTCGGAAAGTACGGAAAACTTAGAATTGGCGGACAAAAAGCAAAACCCGAATTTAAAACCATGTCCTGGTTTGCGATGCTCTTTAGCGCCGGGATGGGAATTGGATTATTATTCTTTGGCGTTGCCGAACCGGTAAAACATTTATTGAGTCCGCCTACTGCTGAAGCTAACACGGTAGCTGCCGCTCAAGAAGCGATGAATTTTACCTTTTTACATTGGGGCTTTCACGCCTGGGGCGTTTATGCCTTGGTAGGCTTAGCACTTTCCTACTTCACCTATTCTCGTGGATTGCCGCTGACCATTCGTTCTATTTTCTATCCGTTTCTGGGAGATAAAATACACGGTAAAATTGGTGATGCCATAGATATTTTTGCAGTGCTGGCTACTCTTTTTGGGCTGGCTACTTCCTTAGGATTTGGGGTTCAGCAGATTGCCAGTGGTCTTAACCATGTTTTTGGTCTTCCTGACGGAACGCTCACGCAGGTACTTTTAATTGCAGGAATCACGCTTGTGGCGACAACTTCGGTAGTGCTTGGTGTAGACAAAGGTGTGCGTATTCTGAGTGAATGGAATATGCGCGTAGCCGTGGTTCTTTTACTACTTGCTTTGATTTTAGGCCCTACCCTATTTATCTTCAGATCTTTTGTTGAAAACACCGGTAGCTACTTTTACAACTTCTTAAAAATTTCGACCTGGAGTGAGACCTTTAATGGTACCTCTTGGCAAAATGACTGGACGGTATTTTACTGGGGCTGGTGGATTGGTTGGTCGCCTTTTGTTGGGATGTTTATCGCCCGTATTTCTAAAGGAAGAACCATTAGAGAATTTATTCTTGGGGTGTTACTGGTACCTTCGCTTGTTACGTTTTTCTGGATGTCGGCTTTTGGTAGTGTAGCTATTGAGCAAGCTTTAGGAGGAGACGGAACTATTGTAGCCGCTGTACAGGACGATATCGCGACGGCACTCTTCGTGTTTTTTGAAGATTATCCGTTATCTATGGTGATCAATATCGTGGCAGTGATCCTCATCGCAGGCTTTTTCATCACCTCTTCAGATTCAGGTTCTTTGGTTGTAGATAGTTTAACTTCCGGTGGAAAAATTGAAGCCCCGGTTGGCCAACGTATTTTCTGGGCCGTGACCGAAGGTACCGTAGCCGCTGTACTTTTAATAGGTGGCGGACTCGAAGCCTTGCAAACCGCGACGATTGTTACCGGTTTGCCTTTTGCCATCATCCTGCTCATTATGTGCTACTCGCTGTATAAAGGACTTCGGGAAGATTTACAAAAGCTCGAAAAGAAAAAATCTGAAAAACAAATGGACGACTATGAAGAAGTCGTTAAAGAAATTGTGGAACGTAGAAACAAAAAAGCCTAAGTATGGAACGCGTTAAGAATATTCTTGTAGCCTTAGACCTGTCGTCGATAGATAATCACCTCATCGAATACAGCTCCTTTCTAGCCGAAAAAGTAGCTGCAGAAAATGTGTATTTTGTTCATAATATCAAGAAATACGAGATCTCAGAACTTTTTGAAGAAGAACTGCAAAAGGTAAATCTCGACCAACTCATTGGCGACGAGCTCAATGAAAAAATTGAAAAGAGATTTACCGCAACCGCAAACTGGGAAGTTCTTATTTCTGAAGACAGCAATACCGAATCACTCATTCACTATATCGCAAATAAATACCAGATAGATCTTACCATTGTAGGGAATAAACCCGCTACAGAAGGCACAGGTGTCGTTACTGCAAAATTATTGAGACTGCTCAAGTGCAGTATTCTGTCTGTTCCTAAAACAGCTAGAGTACAACTCGATAAGGTTTGGGTGGGTACAGACTTTTCGGGACATTCCAGAAAGTCTTTTGTGTTTGCCCAAGCGCTTAAAAGCAAATGGGATCTTGAGGTAAACGCTGTGCACATATTTCATGTGCCTATGCAGTTTTCGCCGTATATTCCTAGAGAAGATGCTGCGCAAAAGATCGAAAAGCATTTGCTTCAGAAATCGGCTAAATTCTTTAGAAAACTTGGCGGGGCTGTTCCTGAAAACAACCAACTCATCTATGCCAAAGACCGAAGCGTAAGCCAAAGGTTTTTAGTGGAGATCGAAAAACAAAAACCAGATCTGGTCATTTTATCAGATAAAGGTGGAAGCAATATTTCATCGCTCCTGATAGGAAGCCTCACCGAAGAATTGTTTGAAGAAAGCTTAGGCAGTCCGTTACTGGTTGTAAAGTAACTAGCGCTTTAAATGTATTGAAAATCCTCATCCCACCGATGAGGATTTTTTATTTGTATAGCAACATAAAATACACTTACTTTGCGATTCAAAGTACTTTATTATGACCAATAACAATTATCTACAGGACATTTCAGACATTAAGAATATGATGAGTAAATCATCGCGTTTTATGTCTTTAAGTGGGCTTTCAGGCATACTCGCCGGTATCTACGCGTTAGCGGCAGCGGCATATGCGCATTTCAGGATTGCAGCCTTACCCGATTATTCAGGTGACTCGGTGGTTTTAAATGCGGTAGGTAATTTTATGGCAGCCTACGATCTCGTTGGTGATTTGTTTTTTGTAGCTACGCTCACATTGTTTTTAGCCATAGTCACCGGTGCTCTACTCACCTATCGCAAAGCCAAAAAACTGAATGAAAAAATATGGAATCCTGTTTCTAAACGGCTCTTGGCACATTTCGGTATTCCTTTATTTGCCGGCGGCTTATTCTGTCTTGTTCTTTTGCAATACGGTATCGTTGGGCTCGTCGCTCCGGCTACCTTGATCTTTTATGGTCTTGCACTGCTCAACGCCAGTAAATTCACTATTGGCGACATCAAATATTTAGGCATCGCCAATGTGTTTATAGGATTGATCGCCTCTCAATTTGTGGGCTACGGTTTGTATTTTTGGGCATTGGGATTCGGAATATTTCATATCATTTACGGGGTGATCTTATACAATAAATACGACCGTTAAGCTTCAGTTGAGCAAATATCAAAACCGTTTACTTTGAAGAATATCATTCAACATATCAATAAAGCCTTTGATCATCGGGTGCGCTTAGGCATTATGAGTATTCTCATGGTGAATGAGTACGCCGATTTTAATATGCTGAAAGAACTGCTGGGCGCAACAGACGGGAACATCGCGAGTCATACTAAAGCTTTAGAAAAAGAAGAATACATCAAAGTTGAAAAATCATTCATTAACCGAAAGCCCAATACCCGCTATATCGCAACCGCTGAAGGACGCGAAGCTTTTAGCAAGCACATTGAGGCTTTAGAAAAACTCATCAATCCTAATGACTAAATCTATTTTTTTATCCAGTTACTTTGAAATTCAAAGTACTTTATTAATAGTTCGAGAGCTTTTTGTAGGCGCCTCTTTTGATTTAACCAGTCGGTTGTATGTAAAAGTGAAACAAGGTACACCTTGGAACCTCAGCACCAGGCAACTTCTGGATTTCCCTGAAGATTCATTGGGTTTTCATTTGGGATGCTTTCTCTTACAACACAACTTTGAACCTCAACCCAAATGTGAAGACCACGATATTTTTCATGTATTAACCGGCTACAAAACCGATACTGCACAGGAGATCGCTTTGCAGTTTTTCTTATACGGCAATGGAAAACGCAGCCCCTTTTTGTCATTGGCTATGGGAGCCGGTTATCTTCTGTATCCCGATCAATATGCCACTTTTAAAGCGGCTAAAGTACAAGGCCACTTAGCTCCTCCTGTATACGATCTCGACTTCAAAGGGTTATTACACAAGCCATTCAAACAACTTAAATCTCAATTCATCAATTAAAATCGTTTATTATGTCTACTACAGATTCTCAAACCCCCAATAAATTCATTCACTGGCTCAAGAATTCGATCACCGCACGTATGTTTATGGTGGGATTTCTCACGCTTATACTTTTGATCCCGCTCTTCTTTGTACAAAATCTTATTGATGAACGGGCACAGCGACAACAAGAGGTGGTGGCAGAGATCAATGAAAAATGGGGCGAAGAAGTGCTCATTTATGGTCCGGTCTTGAAGATCCCTTATACTACCGAAGTCAAAAAGACCGTGCAAAACAGGGAGACCAAAACATTTGAAACTCAGATTGAGGAGCAAGAACACATCGCCTATTTCTTTCCGGAAAATTTAGAGTTAACCACTCAGGTGAATCCCGAAATCAAAAACCGAAGCATCTATAAAACCACCGTTTATAATTCTGAAACGCATTTTGAAGGTCAGTTTGCTATACCCGATTTTAGCGAAGCGCCCTCAAAACCGGTTTCCATTTTATGGGGAAAAGCACGTGTGGTTTTTCAAACTTCAAACCTGAAAGGAGTTAACGAGCAAGTCAACATCAAGCTCAATACCTATACGTATCTGTTTACTTCTAAATACGAGCCGCGGCCGGCAAAAGCCCTGGAGCCTGTTGCGCTCTACACGATGGAAAGTGATTTCCTCAAAACAGAAAGCCTCCCTCAGGAATCCAAAGTGAATTTTAGTATGAAACTTCACATCAACGGAAGTCAGCAACTGCGTTTTATTCCTGTAGGTAAAACCACAGAAGCACAAATCACATCAGATTGGGAAACCAATAACTTTACCGGTAACTATTTGCCCTACAATCAAGACAAGCTTGACGGCAAAGGTTTTGATGCTAAGTGGAAAGTGCTGGACATCAATCGCCCTTTTCCGCAGCAGTTTTTTTGAACACTTACCGCACTTAAATGAATATGCTTTTGGGGTGAATTTTATGATTCCGGTAGATGAATATCAAAAAAGTGAACGTACCGCCAAATATGGTTTTCTTGTTATTGGTCTTACCTTTTTGATCTTCTTTCTCATTCAAAGCCTGAGTAAAATAGGCATTCATCCGTTTCAATATCTAATGATCGGTCTGGCGTTGATTATGTTTTACACCTTGCTTATTTCTATTTCTGAACACAGCAATTACTTTAATGCCTATCTAACTGCCAGTATTGCGGTGATTCTGTTGATCGCGCTATACGCACGAAGCATCCTTAAAAACATCAAATTCCCCATCTTTATCGCTTCATCATTGAGCCTGTTATACAGCTTTATTTATGTCATTATTCAGCTGGAGAGCTACGCGCTACTGGTGGGCAGTGTTGGCCTGTTTATTATTCTGGCGCTTGTAATGTATGTATCGCGTAAAATTGACTGGAATTCCTAATTTAGAGCAACCCTAAGCGCAGCTGCTGAGAATCAAAGTTGCTGCGCTCGCTAACCTGATCTGTTTATGAAAAACTACTTCAACCGTTTTTACATTCACGTACGTCGCAACTTCTGGCACGCCTTGTTCTATTTGTTTTGCAGATGCACACTGGCTTTGGGATTTATCGTTGCCGGGTATGTAAAGATCATTGGCGAGCGTTTTGCAAGCGGCCTCTCAGTAAAACATCCTATGGGTGCCTACCTTGAGGCCTTGCATCATACGAGTTTTTACTATCCGTTTATTGGAATTATTCAGATAGCAGCGGGAATACTCTTGCTCATTCCGCGCACGGTAATTTTAGGCGGATTGCTCTACTTCCCCATTATTCTCAATATTTGGGTGTTGTCATGGGCGGTACGCTTTGAAGGTTCGTTGTTCACTTCTACTTTAATGGTATTGGCAAACGTGTACATTCTGCTTTATAATTATGAGCGATTGAAATTTATTTTGCCCATTCAGTCTAAAGCACTGAACTATAATGCGCCGCTTCAAGCTAGTGAAATTTCAGAAACCAGCATGCTTGCACCCGATCAACCGCTGCGCTTCACTCCCGGAATTGCCGCCTTTAAAAATCCTGCGATCAGTAAAAAATTCCCGTTCCTTTTTGCAGGGACGGTGTTGTTGATCGCCTTTTTGACGCTTGTAAGCACCAACCGAATCTATGAGATTATGCCGCGCAATTCTTATAACGATTGTGTGACGCGGCTTCCTGAAGCGCTCGAAGAAAATGCAGCGAGCTTTGACTTTTGCAATTGCATTCACAATCAAGGTAAACCGCTCGAAACCTGTATTGCCGAATTTGATAAAACTAAAACTAACGGAAACGCTCCTGTTTCAACTAATAAACTACCTTAGGAAAAGCTCATAAGGCATTGCTTGAAACGAATTTTCAAATTTGCGGCAAGCCTCAGCGTAATAAACCCTTTGGCGGTGCCAAAAAAACATTAAAATGAAAGACTTTATCCTTAACAAATACAACACGCTCAAATACCTTTTTGGCGCATTACTGCTCTGCTTTTTCCTGCTGGTTTTTCGCATTAAAACAACACACGACTTTTTTGGTCTCTTTCTGGTATGGAACCTGTTTCTTGCTTTTGTTCCTCTAGGGGTCGCTTGGTATGTACAGCATAGAAACACGCACTTAAACTCAATTTCAAAGTTTGCTTTACTCGTACTTTGGCTGCTCTTTCTTCCTAACGCACCGTATGTGATTACCGACGTAATTCATTTGTCTTACAGTCCGTCAAATTGGTTTATTTATGACGGAATCACCATTGGTGTTTTTGCGCTCTTAAGTCTTTATTTTGGTTTTCAATCGTTGATAGAAGTGCGTAAACTGTTTAAAAATGAAATAGCTGAAACCTGGTTGAATGCCTTAACTGTGGGCGTTTTGATCTTATGCGGTTTTGGAATTTATCTGGGGCGGGTAGTTCGTTTCAACTCGTGGGATTTGATCACCAATCCGCTCGATCTTTTCAGCACCATTGGTCTGTATCTTATCAATCCTATTGAACATAAAAGCGTCTGGATGTTCACTTTAGGATTTGGAATTTTCTTAAACTTCAGTTTTTTCTTATTTAGAATCTGGAAGCATAGATTACTAACCAAATCGTACACCTTTTAAACTATGCCCAAACGCGCAATCTATTTCTTGATTTTTCTATTCCTTTTAGGTGTGGAAATCGCCATTGCGACCTACTTAAAAACCGGCTTTATCCGGGCGTATCTCGGCGACCTGCTGGTTGTGATCTTGTTGTATTGCTTGTTGATGAGCACCCTGAAACCTTCAGTAAAAACGGGATTAATACTCACGCTTGCCATCGCTTTTGCGATAGAACTCCTGCAGTTGGTAAACCTGACTAAATTCTTTCCGCAGGAATATAAACAACTTGCAACCTTAGTTTTAGGAAGTCATTTCTCGTGGTTGGATTTATTGATGTACGTACTCGGAATCGTAGTTGCCGGGATCACAGAACTTGTGCTACACAAACGCTATTCTTTACCGTCTACATAATCTTGCAAATAACTGAAGCGTTTGGTGAGTTTACCATCTTTAGTCATACGCGCACGGTAGAGGATTCCATCTTTATCGTCATTGAAAAAAGCGGGCAACACCCGTTCTACAAAGAGTTCGCCAAAACCTTCGCTAGCATCTTTAGGCAACTCACAAGGCAGGTTATCAACCGCCATCACGGTAATCGCTCCCGGAGCATCAAAAGCGACTTCCTTTTCAGTCTGCGGATCGTAGCCATAAAAAGGATCGGCGATCGTCGAGGCGCGTAAGGTAGAAGCCACAGGACCATCAATGTCGCAAGAAATATCAGCGATAACTTCAATATTAAAATCTTTGGCTTTGGCTTCTTCACGGGTGAATAAGTACGGCGCACCATCGCCATAAAAATGCCCGGCGATAAATAACTGACTCACTTTAGCAAAACGCAAAAAATTGGTTTCATAACCCGTAGGATCTTTAATGAATTGCGCGAGGCTGCCTTTTACGCCATCTTTCCGCTTTGCGTAATCCATCACCCCGATTTTGCAGTACACCGGTTTTTTAAATTCCTTAGTGAGATATTCTTCAATGGTCACTTTTTTGATGCCCATAGCATCCAGAATTTCCTGAGCGCCACCGGCCACTTTTCCACTTCCGCTAAGGCAAATTTTAATAGCAGGAAGTTCAATCTTTTTCAGCTGTGCGATCAAAGCGCTAACATCGGTAAGCGTATTTGCGGGTGGCAAGTCAAAACGTTTATGCCTTTTACCATACGCTCTAAACGCATTGTAAGCGCCTACAAGCCCCGCATATCGACCAAAACCTATAAGGCGCAATCCGCTCTTTCGGGTAATGACTTCGTGATCGTAGAGTTCAATATTTTTCTCTAAAACCGCTTTGAGTAAGTCGCGGTTGTAAGGTTGTTTTTTTATGGTATGGCTGAAGAAAAAATACTTCTTATTGGGGATCAAGGCCTCAATAGGCACTTCTTTTACGCCCAGCATCACATCTGCCTCAGAAACATCCTCTTTAACCTCAAATTCGGCTTTCTCATAAGCCACATCAGGAAACACTCTAATAGGCGAAGCTTCTACCACAAAAGAAGCTTCAGGAAAGAGTTCCTGAGCCTTAGACATCGTAATGGGTGAAAGCACCGCACGACGGTCTGGCGGAGTTTTACGTTCACGTAACAGAGCAAATTTTAGAGGAGCCATAAAAGTAATATTTGGTGTAAAATACAATTTTACATAGAGAATCTTAAACCTATTTTAATGGAACTTTAATAGGTTCTTAGCAAAGCTTTAATAAGCCATTGGCTAATCTTGCCTGGCATTTTCGCTATATTAAAAGAAAAGAAAATACTATGAAAAAAATGTTGGGTATGGGCATTCTAATTGCCTTTATCGCAAGTTCTTGTGGAACGCAGAAAGAAAAAATTAAAGGGGATCGCGATGTGATTTCCGTAAACGGAAGCTTACAAACCGGGATCAACACCATAAGTGTAGACGATGCTATCGAAGTCGAACTGGTGCAAGCCCGAAGCAATGATTATATTCTTACGACCGACCGTAATCTGGTGAGCGTGGTTGATTTTAAAGTAGTTGATAGTGTACTTACCATCAGCACCAATATGGAAGTCACCAGCGCCAAGGAACTGTCTGTATACCTCAAGCTTCAAAATCCGCAACACATAATTCTTAAGAACGACAGCAAACTTGAAACGCCGGGACAACTTGAAGTGCCTGATTTTTCGGTAACCGCCGGCGCTTCATCACGAATTGACGCCAATCTTACCGCTACGAATGCGCGTATCAATTTACGCGAAAACGCCAGCGGACAATTGAATATTAAAAGTGAAAAGCTTGCTTTGAAAATGAGCGACCGCACCGATGTTAAAGGAAAAATAAACACGCAAATCGCCGAATTCACGATGAGTGGTTCGTCTGAATTTAATCCGCGTGGTAAAACAAACGAATTAAATCTAGCCCTTACCGGCAAAGCCGATTATAAAGGAGATGATTTTGATGTAGAAAATGCTGCAGTCACGTTAAGTGATCGTTCTGCTGCCGCAGTGAGTGCTGATGAAAGTTTATCGGTCTATGCACAAGATAAAGCGGTTATCAATGTCTATGGAAAGCCTAATATTAATGTAAAGGCACTAAACGATGATGCGCAAATCAATAAAAAATAATACCTTTGCTGCCCTCAAATTTTGAGGATTATCATCAATGGGGTCGATTTGGTTTTGACAGCGGGTCTAATTGAATGGTAAGCACGTCGAGCGCTGGGACATAGCTCGTAAATCTCAGGTTTCACACTTTTTAAACGGCGAGAATAACTACGCCATGGCTGCATAACCCGAATTATAGTACGGTTATCTTAATCTCACACAAGGTGTGAGACCATGATGCCTCTGAAAAGCCTTGGTTTACGGCGTTTCGCTAAGAGGCACCGAAAAAGTAAACATAGCCTGCTCAGGGTCTTGATGAGTAGGTGAACTTTAATCGAGAATAAGGTAGCAGTTGGTAGTTGCCGACCGGCTGTTGCACGAAAAACAATTGGCAAATAAACGTGTAGAAAGCTATTGAGTTGCCTGTTTGGACGGCGGTTCGAACCCGCCCGACTCCACTTTTTGAGTTTCAAACTCATTCAAAAACCCTGTAAATTATTGATTTACAGGGTTTTTAATTTTATTTAATATCATATATTATCGATTAAATGCAAAAAAATCGGGACCCTTTAGGCAGGTCCCGCCAATATTGAGCTTAGGGGGTCTCGCCAAGCTCATAACACCCTCTTTTTTAGTTTTTTACAAAAGTTAAAGTTTTTTGACCCTAAAAAATCATTTACTAATTTGACTTCAAGGTTCATATCCTACCTGCCACGAAGGTTCGGGAGTTACATAAAATTGAAGTCATGAAAAATAATTATTACGCACTATTTCATCTTATTAAAAGGAAGGTTAATAAAAGAGGTCTAGCTCCAATTTATCTTCGATTGACTGTTGACGGAAAACGAAAAGAGCATAGTATTTCTAGAAGAGTTGATCCTAGAAAATGGAATTCACGTCAAGAAAAAGCAATGGGCAATAGCCGTGAAGCTGTAGAAATAAATACACACATTAGTAATTTGAGGCATAAGCTCAATCAAATACACCAAACTTTTATTGAACACGATAAACATATTACCGTCAATTCATTACTTAAAGAATTAAAAGGAGAAAATCAACAAAATAAATTGGCACTGGAAGTATTTAAAGAACATAATGAGAAAATAGATCAATTAATTGGAAAAGACATTTCTGCTTCTTCTGCACAGCGCTATTGGACTTGCCATAATCACGTTCAACAATTCATTAACGAAGAATACGATGAAGAGGATTATAGGCTTAGAGACATTGACCATAACTTTATAATTAAATTCGAACATTTTCTTAAAACCAAGAGAAATTGTAATCATAATTCCGCTTTAAAATATGTCAACAATTTTAAAAAGATTGTCCGTATTGCTTTAGCTAATAAATGGATAAGTCATGATCCTTTTATAAACTACAAAGTAAAATTTGAACCTGTAGAACGAGAGTTTCTTACACAGGAAGAAATTGATGCATTGTGGGAAAAAGAGCTACATTTTGAACGTCTGATCTTGGTTAGGGATATGTTTGTTTTTTCCTGTTATACCGGTTTGGCTTATTCTGATGTTGAGAAATTATCTAAATCTGACATCACAATTGGAATAGATGGTAGTAAATGGATACGTATTCACCGTACCAAAACAGGCTCCAGAAGTAGCATCCCACTCCTCCCTGTAGCAGAACAGATTCTAGCTCGTTATGAAAATCATCCTCAGGTTGAGGAAAGTGAACGCGTGATCCCCGTACTAAGTAATCAAAAATCCAATGCCTTTCTGAAGGAAATTGCCATTATGTGTGATATTTCCAAACCACTTACTACGCATCTGGCAAGGCATACCTTTGCTACCACAGTAACACTAACTAATGGAGTGCCCATCGAGACTGTAAGTAGAATGTTAGGTCATCAATCATTGCGTACAACGCAGCACTATGCAAAAATTGTTGATCGAAAAATTAGCGATGATATGAATATTTTAAAAGAAAAACTAGCCGCACAAAAATCAAAGAAGGAGTCTAACACACAATAAAGCATTACGATTTCTAAACTTTTTTGTGTTGCTCTGTAAGATAGAAGTCGTAAATAAATGTTCATAACTCTCTGAAAACGTATCCAGTAAAGTTACTCTAGATTTCATTTAATACTAAATGAAATCAAACCTTATCAGATGAAAACAAAAAATATAAGAATCTAAAGACAAGGGTATTGTAAATAACTCTTTACTTCAAAAGGAGCAATTACGTTTTCACTTTCCTACTTTTAATTCAAGAATTCTACTTAATCAAACAAAGCGCTTTGTTCACTATTCACCTTAAAAAAGAATACGATGAACATTATTCAATTAGACGAAAGACTCGAGCGAATCGAATCGCTTTTACTTGCAAAAAAGAAAGTACTAACCCTTGAGGAAGCATGCGACTATGCAGGAATTTCAAGAAGCTATCTTTATAAATTAACTTCTACAGGGACCATCCCGCATAGCAAACCAAATGGTAAGCTCATCTATTTTGAGCGGGAAGAACTCGAGCAGTGGTTATTGCAAAACAAAACGTTTTCAAAGGGCAATTCGAAGGAATCAACTTGGAGTCATTCCAAAGGATCAAAAATTTCATAGAACTATAAAACAAGAGCTATGAAAAATGATAAACTCTATCAAGTTTCAGATCCTAAGAAAAAGACGGTTTACGATTATGCAATTGAATACCTGTTTGAGAAATACGATATACTTTACAATGAGATTTCTCACGATTTTCAGATATCACTGAAAAAGAAAAAGCAATGGAGCTATCTGAATCTGAATTCGCTTATTATTGAACTGACTAAAGCCGGGATTGACATCAGTACCTCAAAGCTTGAGATCTTGATTAAATCAGAGCTTATTGATAAGTATAATCCAATACGCGAATATTTTGAATCACTTGCGAGCTGGGACGGTCAGGATCACATAGAGAAGCTCGCTTCATTTGTTCCTCTTTATGAGCACGAGGTGTTTGTGTATCACTTTAAAAAATGGCTGGTAAGAGCGATTAAATGTGCTTTGGAGCCTGCTTACTTCAATAAGCAAGCGCTAATTATCAGTCATAGTGGTCAAAGCTCTGGTAAATCAACCTGGTGCCGCTATCTCTGCCCGCCGGAATTGGCAGAATATATGGCTGAAGATATCAATAGTGATAAAGATGCGCGTATTCAGCTCTGTAGAAATTTCCTCTACAATCTGGATGAACTAGCGGTCCTTTCAAAAAATGATGTGAATGCGCTTAAAGCATTTTTCTCAAAAACCTTTATCAATGAGCGTTTGCCCTATGATCGGAAGAATACAATACTTCCTCGCATATGCTCCTTTATGGGGTCTACCAATATGTCTTCCTTTTTAAATGATGAAACCGGTTCAGTACGCTGGCTGTGTTTTGAATTAATGGGACCTATTGACTTCAGCTATAAAAAAGAAGTAGCTATTGCTGATGTTTGGAGTCAGGCCTATTATTTAGCATATAATGATCCAGACTTCAATCCCGAACTAACCGTGCAGGATGTCAATGAAAATGAGGAGCGAAATCAAAAGTATACTAAGATGACTACCGAGCAAGAACTCATTGCGAGATACTACGAAAAGTCTACAGATCAAAAGGATTTTGTAACAGCCACAGATATTATGGTAAGCCTGAACTGTCTGAATATACGCATCAGCCAGATCAATCTGGGGCGAGCACTTTCAGGCTTTGGTTTTCAAAAGATCAAACATCCCAAACGTAGAATTTATGGCTATTTAGCAAAACGAAAGTTTATAGAATCACCCTATGAATTAGGCTAATGAAAGAAAAAAGAGTAAATCCTCTTACCATTCTACCACAAATCTTCTAAGACCCTATAAACATTAGGCTCATTTGTGGTAGGATCTTTTTAAATCATCTTACCACAACCTTACCCATCTTACCACAACAATGTGGTAGGATGGGTAGGATAAAAAAATAACCTACCCAGGTCACCAAGCCCCGTGTTTACTGGGATGGGTAAGATGGTAGGATGTTTTGGGATTTTTAAACTATTTTCAGATGAAAAAAGAAAAACTATCGTGTGAACAAGCCCGAAAAA